>Ga0315908_10001157_pt1 | contig 20149 bp, 14 predicted proteins | sample LakEriMetagenome_12_FD_203520 | JGI IMG/M metagenome (GOLD analysis project Ga0315908, IMG submission 203520) | Freshwater fungal communities from buoy surface, Lake Erie, Ohio, United States - Buoy 4 MA124 | ecosystem: Environmental > Aquatic > Freshwater > Lake > Lake biofilm | place: USA... | reverse complement strand
ACAATCATGCCCTGTGGATAGGTACTCAAGATGGTCTCAATCGTTTCGATGGAAAGCAATTTGAGGTGTTTTCATCAGAAGACAGTGATGGTTTAAAAAGTGAATACATCAAGTGTGGGACAAAGACTTCTGATGGACGTTTATGGTTTGGAACAGCCAATGGTTTAAGTGCTTTTAACCCTAAAACGGAACGTTTTACCCATTACACCATTCCAGGAAAAATAGCCTTACAAATTGAGGGGGTATGCTTAGATCAACAAGGAGTGTTATGGATGGCTACTGCGGCAAAAGGTGTAGTTTCTTTTAGTCCCAAAACAACTAAATTTACCGAACACGTCAAAATATCTTCTTCACGCCATATTCGCGGCATATACAATGCGCCAGATGGTGGGTTGTTTATAGTGACGGAAGATAAAGGTGTTTTTTTAACTGATATAAATAAAACACGAAGTAAGGCTATTGTGCTACCAGTGAGCGCAATGCAAAATCTCGTTCAGCGCATCGTTACGACTGAAAAAGGTAAGACGTATTTCTGCACGAGTCAAGGGGTGTACGAGTACGGATCAGGAAGTCAAAAACTTATCCCAGCATTTCAAGAGCTTAGCACTCAATGGGGAATGGTTTCAGTTACCGATTTGGTGCAAACAAACGATGGCACAACATATATTGTTACCGCAGGACAAGGATTGTACACGATCTTTCCAAATGGAGCGATAGCAAAAAGCGCCCACGACTTACTTCAAAAAAACGCTTTGTTATTCAATGATATCAATGTATTGTTTTTGGATGATTCAGGCACTTTTTGGGCGGGTACAAAACGCGGACTTTCAGGCTTTGACCCAACGACACAAGGATTTTTAGGAATAGGTCCAAGTGCGGATTTATCGCAAGGAATTCCCAAACCGAATGTGTGGAGTTTTGGTGAGGATAAAAACGAAAAGTACATCTTCGTTGGTACCGACTTGGGAATATCACGAAGAAATAGATACACAGGAACCTTTGAACAATTCTACCGCTCCGACATCAATTCAGCACTTGGTGAAGGGGATGAAACAGCTGTTCTGGCGATGTTTGTGATTGATCAAAATCATGTCTTAGCAGGGTGTGCTGATGGTATGTTCGAGTTGATGATCAACCCTGATGGCGGTTACACTTTTAAACGACTCGAACTTCGCCCTGACAACATTGTGTCTCGACACAACAGGGTTTACAGTATTGTGCACTGGAAAGACCAGAAGTACTTCTTAGGAACAAAGGCGGGCGCTCTGCTTATTGATTTAAAAACCAAAGAGGCTATCGCGTTTGAGCACCTAGCAAAACACCCTAAAGAGTCGATTGCCTCAGGTGTTTGTCGTGTGGTATATAAGGACAATACAGGAAAAATTTGGTTCGCAACAAGCTCCGGAGAATTGAGCGTGCTGTCTGTGCGCAAAGGTAAGCCGAGCATTCATCCGTATGAACACAACGCGTTATTTTTAAAGGCTTCGAAGGATTACATCAGCTCCATGTGTCAAACAGGGCCAAATGAATATTGGTTTGGAACTATTGGTTCTGGTTTGATGAAGTGGAATGATAAAACCAAGAAACTGGATGTTTATCAGAAAAAACAAGGATTACCAAATAATGTTGTTTATGGAGTATTGAAAGCGGGAAGTAAGCACCTTTGGTTGAGCACAAACAAAGGATTATGCCGCTTTGATAGGTATGGAAGTAAGTGTGTGAACTACACTGAAAGGGATGGTTTAATGAGCAATGAGTTCAATATTGGCGCTTACTTTCGAAGTAAAAATGGTGAATTGTATTTTGGTGGAATCTATGGATACAATTTTTTCCGTCCAGAGAAGTTATCATTGAAATCAAAGGATGTTTCAGTTAAGATTGTAAAATTCAAGCTGGATAAAGGTTGGTTGTTACCGGGCGACGCTGGTTCTCCATTGAAAAAACCAATTTCATTAACCGACGTCATTACCTTACGCTATCGTCAGCGTAGTTTTTCTGTTCGTTTTCAACCATCAAACCTTAGTCATCCAGATTTAATTAATTACAAATACATTTTAGAAGGCTCGGATGAAGGCGAAATGCTTATTGGGTCGAGTAATGAGCTTCGTTTTAGTTCATTGTCCCCAGGAACCTATGTGTTAAAGATTTATGCACGTATCGGTGAAGGACCATGGAGTAAAACACCAGCCATGCTCTCCATAGAAATCAAATCACCGTTTTGGGCAACGTGGTGGTTCATCGTTCTTATTTGTGTGGTATTGGCCGTAGCAATACGCATCTTTGTTCGTGAACGCGTTAATTCAGCACGTCGTGATCAAGTGCGGTTGGAAATGAAAATCGCAGATCGAACAAAAGAAATACGTGCGCAAAACGAAAAAATAGAAAATCAGCGAAAACAGCTGGAGTTAGAAAAAAATAAGGTCGTCGAGCAGCAACGTTTGCTTCAAATCGAAAAAGATAAATCAGAAAAGCTTCTGAAAAACATCATCCCTGAATCTACAGCCGAAGAGCTAAAAAACTTAGGCAGAGCGAGTGCGCGCGCATATAAAACGGTGTCTGTATTGTTCACAGATTTTGTTGGATTTACCAAGGCAGCAGAACGCATGAGTCCCACAGAGCTTGTAAGCAAGTTGGATGTGTATTTCCGAAAGTTCGATGAAATTATCGTTTCTAATGGTCTTGAAAAAATTAAAACCATAGGAGATGCTTACATGTGTGCCGGAGGTGTTCCTGTACGCAACTTAACCAACCCTGTGGATACGTGTTTGGCCGCGCTGCAGATTCAGCATTACATGGCGACATTGAAATACAACGCCATTGCACACAATCAAGAATATTGGGAATTGCGCTTGGGTATCAACACAGGAGAGGTTACTGCCGGTGTGATTGGTAGCGAGCGTTTGGCGTATGATATCTGGGGATCTACAGTGAATCAAGCACAGCGCATGGAGATGCTTGGCGAGCCCGGAAAGGTAACCGTTTCTGGCAACACATTTAAGTATATTGAACCTTACTTTGAATGTTCCTTCCGTGGAAAGGCGCAATCTAAAAGCAAGGGTTTAATCGACATGTACACGGTCGATCGCATCAAGCCAGAACTTTCTATAAATGGGGAAGGGGTGTTGCCAAATGAGCGCTTCCACCAAATCGTGAACCTTCATCACTTTAGCTCCATTAATTATTATAAGGCGGAGCGTCACATCATTCGGGTGCTTGAACAAGGGCTTTCAGAAAAACTGCATTACCATAGTATTGAACACAGTATTGATGTGGTAAAGGCTGTTGAGCGTTTGGCACTCCTTGAGGGAATTACCGATGAGGGACTTTTCCTATTAAAAACAGCCGCGACATACCACGACGCAGGGTTTGTTGAGCAATACGATAAAAACGAACCAATTGGTGCGAGATTGGCAGAAGAAATTTTACCAAAATATGGCTATACAGATCAGCACATTGCTACAATCAAAGAGCTTATTTATGTAACGCAAATTCCGCATCAGCCAAAGAACAAACTCGAAGAAATCATGTGTGACGCCGACTTGGATTATCTGGGTCGTGATGATTTTCATGACATAGCAGATCGACTTCGAAGGGAGTTGCGCGAACACGGAAAAATCGATTCGGACCGTAAATGGGACGAGATCCAAATCCATTTCTTAACCGCACACAGGTATTTTACCGATACCGCGATTACCACCCGCCAAGAAAAGAAACTAGAAAACATTCAAGAGATTCGAGACCGCCTTGAAAGGGATGAGTATGAGGATTGATTTTATAATTACGACTTACTAATTACGAGTTTTCTGCTGCTGGCAATTTGTTCCTGACGGAATTCAGTGTGTGATTAAGTCCTTTAGCGCTGCGCTCTTTTGTCTTACAGCGCAGCGGGTCTTTTGTCTAATCTCAGTTATTGATAAAAACTAGCTCTTCGAAGAATGAATAAGTCTTTCAGTGTCCTTCTAAGCTCAAAGAGCGAAGAAGCATCTTTTGTCTTACAGCGCAGCGGGTCTTTTGTCTTATTACCTAGCTAAAAAGAACACTTTGCCCGTAGGGACTTAAGTCTATCGGATTAACCACCAACGCTGGAATTCGCGCATCATTTGTAATGATGTATTGCTCGTAGTTGGTACTCAAAGCACCTAGGAAACCGAAGCGATTCAAGTTCATGATCGCGATGAGGTCAGCATCTAGGCCAACAGCAAGCTTAACAACTTCTTTATCGAAACCACTGCTCGGAGCAAGGGTTGTTGTCACTTCAATACCGCGCTCTGAAAAGAATTTGTTGGCGAATAAAATGTTTGATTGTACCTGGTGGCGAAGAAATTCATCCGACTCGTCTGGGGTAATGACATGCACCCTCGACTTGAAGTAGGTCGCGATATTTGCAACAATAGCCAGTTTTTGCTTCGTTTCTTTATTTAAGTCCATAGGAACTACGATATCATCGTAACCCGTAGGTTTGATTCCTTTTTCTTGAACAATAATAAAGGGCACAGATGAGCTTGTAATCACCTTTAATGCGTGGCTACCCATAACGTGTTGCCATCCATGTGCACCATGCGTTCCCATGAATATAAGTTCCGAATGATGCTCAGCTGCAAATTCACCGATATCCTCAAAAATACTTCCCACACGAACGGTAGGAATCAATTTAACTCCAGATTCTACATGAATATTTAACACCTCTGCGAGTTGCTTTTCAGCTTTGTCAATTTGCTTTTCCTTGCTCACGACATGTAGAACATAGATTTCTGCATTCAAAGGTTTTGCAGTAGCAATAGCGTGATCAAGTGCGTTGTCAGCAACCTGAGTAAAATCGTGAGGCACGATGAAATTTTTAGTGTTCATTTGAGCGGGTTTTTACCGAAAGTGATTCATAACAAAAGTATAAAGAAACGTTGACGCAGAAGAAAACTTTCGTCATTAATTTTCCTTTAAAAATCAACGAATGGCAATTATTGGAAAGCTCCTGAAGAAGACGAATCAGATCAATTATAAACGTGTGGTAAAACGAGGTAAAAATCATGCTACTCAACGTGAAACACTTCTAAAATTGTTAGATTACGCCAAAAACACAAAGTTTGGTTTAACGCACTCCTTTTTGAAAGCAATCAAGCAAAAAAACCCTGTCCTTTCTTTTCAACAAAATACGCCAATTACGGAATACGAAGAATTTTATACACTATGGTTAGCGAAAACAATTGAAGGAAAAAAGGATCACACATGGCCAGGTAGGATAAAATATTTTGCACTCTCTTCAGGAACAACAGGTTCTCCAAGTAAGCGAATTCCGGTCTCAGAAAAGATGATCCGTTCTTTTCAAAAAACAAGCGTAAGGCAATTGTCAACTCTACACGATTTAAATCTGTCAGAACAATTTTATAGCACCTCTGCATTGGCGGTTGGTGGGAGCACGAAACTCACTAAAAAAAGAAAACACACCGAAGGCGACTTGAGTGGAATACTGAAGAAACACACCTCTTTAATTGTTAGCCCGATAACGAAGCCCGGTAGTAAAATTGCTTCTATGAAAGATTGGAATCAAAAACTAGAGGCTATGATCGAGAAGGCGCCACAATGGAACATTGGCATTCTTGCAGGTATTCCAAGTTGGTGTATTTTGCTGATGGAACGCATTGTGGATAGATATGCTTTATCATCGATACACGATTTGTGGCCTAATTTAGAGGTTTATGTACACGGTGGTGTATTTATGCGACCTTATTTACCCCGCTTGGAAAAAGTGCTTGGTAAACCGATTCATTTGTTAGACACCTACTTAGCAAGTGAAGGCTATTTTGCCTATCAAATGACGCCACATTCTCAAGGAATGAAGTTGATTTTAAACACGGGTGTCTTTTATGAATTTATACCATTTACGAGTGAGTATTTTGATGAAGATGGGCAAGTTCGTGACAAGCACAAGGCGTTTACTTTAAGTGAAATTCAAGAGAAAGTTGACTATGCTTTAGTGATTAGCACAAATGCTGGCTTGTGGCGTTATTTAATTGGAGACTTGGTACGATTCACAGATGCGAAAACCCAAGAATTAGTAATCACGGGAAGAATTCGACAGTATTTAAGTTTGGCTGGCGAGCATCTTTCGTTAGAAAATATAAATACGGCAATCATCAACTGTGCAACAGCCGAGAACATTGAAATTTCAGAGTTTTGCATTTTTGCGGACAATGAACACCAAAAACATATTTGGTTTATTGGTTGTGATGGCGCTGTGGATGAACAATCATTCGCTCAGATCCTTGATAAACAGTTGGTTGAATTGAATGATGATTATGCTTCAGCGCGGAAGTATACGTTGAATATGCCTGAACTGAAAATATTACCTCTTCAGGTCTTTTATTCCTTTATGAAAGAATCAGGAAAAATGGGATCACAACACAAATTTCCTAGAGTATTGAATTCGGAACAAGCAAAAAGATGGTTGACGTTTTTGTCCGTTACTGAGTGATTTTCTCACGCTTCAACAAGGTTGTTTTCAGAAACATATTCACAAAGACAACCAACACAATGATTGCCGAACCGGTGTAAAAATGTATGCTCAGCTTGGTGTTTTCGTGAAGGATAAAGATGGCTAAAAGGATGGTGTAAACGGGTTCCATGTTAATCGAAAGTGAAACAGTAAAGGCTCCAAGTCTTTTCACGAGCGCAATCGATCCTAAGAAGGTAAATGAGGTACACACAATCCCCAAGAAAAGTAACCACAAGAAGTCTTCCGTGCGCATCGTGAACAATTCTTGATTGATATCGCCTTGCACAAAAAGCACAATGGTTAGAAATAAGAAGGCGGCGATGAGCTCATAAAGTGAAATGGAGTGGGCAGGAATGCGTCGCGCCAACTGACCGTTCAGCACACTGAAAAGCGCCGCAAAGAACGCCGATGCCAATCCATACATGAGGGCTTCATATTCTTTTTCATCGAACTCATCAGAAACGAAATAGATGCCATAGACAACAGCTAAACCCAACAGAAATTCAACCCACGAAAACTTTTTTCTGAACAATAGTGGTTCAAGCCATGTGACGTGTAGCGTCGTTGTGGATAAACACAAGATGCCAAGAGAAGCAGTAGAAAGCTGAATGGATTTGTAGAATGTCATCCAGTGCAAGGCGACAATGATACCTACCCCTGCAATGAATAAAAGTTGCTTCATCGAGGCTAGGCGCAGAGATTTTTTCATGAAGACCAGCGCGATCGCAAGCGCAGAGAATCCAATCCAAGTGCGGTGCCATACAAGTTGGTAAGCATCAAGGTGAATGAGTTTTCCCAAAATACCGGTAAAGCCCCAAATAAAGATGATGACATGGAGCAGCGCGTGGTATTTCAGGTCTTTGATCACAGCACGAAGGTAGGAAATAGAATTGAGAGGGTGGGGTGCCTGCCTTTCACGATTTAGCGTTCATTTCCTTTATCCTTGCTTCCTCAACCTTCGCGGGCTCAATTCCTCTCAAAATAACATAGAAAATAACCCCCTTCCAAATAATTGCCGATAAGATAGAAGAAGGTTCTAGAATGAAAGAAAGCACATTTAGACCAACAAAAACAATTAATGCGATGGTCAACCCTCTGGACGCATGCTTCAAGGAATAAAAGCCTAAAATGAAGAATATAAAACTGATGCTCCAGTCGATGTAGCCAAACGTAATGGAATGTCCGGGAAGAAGGTAGCTTTCAATGTAACCCATCAAAATGAATAAAAATCCGATTAAAAAGAGAATGAATTTGGAAATCATAATCAATGAGCCCCTTTCTTCAATTTGCTTACTCTCGGTCCGATCTTCATTTTGCTTGGCAATCTCGTCTAAAATAAAATCGGAACACGTCAAATCAAATGTAGGCTTCTCATGGGTTAGCCCACAAAGCAGCCCTTGTTGAATAGAAAACTCACGATTTTTGCAGGTTGTACATACATTTAAACGTTCTTCTTGTGTCATTTTTTAGCTTTTATCGCAACATTTAATTCAAAAGTAGGAGAATAAATGAATTTTGTACGTTGTGAAGCGAAAATTTCAACTGTTTTAAGATTCATGGACAGAGGAACAAATTAAAAAATTCCTGTCGGACTAATTCTTGGGCCAATGACGGTTAATTAAAACCTCCAGGCAACAATGCGGCTTGTCTTGTTTCCGTGTTGCATCTCTATGGTTCTTACCTCTTTAACCGCAACATTTTTGAACGCTTTGTAGATTGCATTCAAACTTTCTTTTTTAGACACAAGCGTTGTAAACCAACTGCAGTTTTTTTTATACAGAGCGCTTTCGCGAATCATGGTCTGGATAAATTGGATTTCTCCTCCTTCGCACCACAACTCATTTCCTTGACCACCAAAATTAAGCACAGGTTCTTGTTTCTTTTTCTGGCCTAAATTCTTCACCTTACGCAAGGAACCAGCAGATGCTTCGTTCGCAGACCGGTGAAAAGGTGGGTTGCAAACCGTGAGATCAAATCGGTCCTCCGGTTGAATGATGCTTTGAAAGATGTTGTTTCTGTTCTTTTGCTGCCGGAGCTCAATTTTTTTATTCAAGACTCGATTGTTGTCAATGATGCTTTGGGCATTTTTAAGTGATGCCAATTCTACATCAGAACCGACGAATGTCCATCCGTAGTCGACAACGCCAATGATGGGATAGATGCAATTGGCACCGACTCCAACATCCAAGCAATGAATCGCTGATGCGTTGTTGATGGATAAGGCTTCGGCAATATGGTGAATGTACTCTGCTCGCCCAGGAATTGGTGGACACAAAAACCCTTGTGGCACCGACCAATGAGTTATCCCATAAAAATGAACGAGTAGCGCTTTGTTGAGTGCCATTACCGCATCCGGATTTGCGAAATCAATGGATTCATCACCAAAGTTGTTCACTCGAACAAAAGGGGCTAAATCAACATGAGCGGCAATCAATTCGGGGAAATTATACCGTTCGCGGTGTTTGTTTTTAGGATGAAGTCCTGTTTTAATGATGAGGTATTTTTGAATGAAAAAAATAGGGGCGTTTATACTCCGCCCCTATGTATTAATTTGATTTCTTAATCGTTTTCTTTCTTTTTTCGTCCAGCTTTTCTTGTTTCTCGTCGAGCTTGCGATTTTTCTCATCCAACTTCACTTGTTCTTCTTTTAACTTCTCAAGCTTTTTCCCTTTCTTGATTTTGTCGTCAAGTTTCTTCTGCTCTTGTTTCAAGGCTTTGCGCTCTTCATCAATTGCTTTTTGTTCTTCGTCGAGCTTCTTTAATTTCTCATCCAATTCTTTCATGGCTTCGGCTTCCTTTGCCGCTTCTTCTTTTGCTTTTTCCGCTTCTTTTTGAAGTTTTTCTGCTTCCTTGGCCTTCTCTGCCGCTTCTTTTTGTTGCTTTTCAGCTTCTTTCTTTGCTTCTTCTTCTTGTTTAGCTTGCTTTTCGGCAGCATTCTTTTGGTCTTTTTCTTCTTCAGCGCGTGCTTTCGCAGCTTCTTCTTTGTCCTTTTGAGCTTCTTTTTCAGCCTTGGCTTTCTCTTCTGCTTCTTTTGCTTTGCGCTCTGCTTCTTTTGCTTCGTTAGCTTGCTCTTTTTGCTTTTGTTCAGCTTCTTTCTTGGCCTGCTCTTCTTGGGCTTTTGCGTCCGTAGGTATCGAGTTTTCTAAATTCTTCGCGCGCTCTGCCGCTTCTTGCTCTCTACGCTTTGCTTCTTCTTCTCTACGTTTTGCATCAGCGTTGATTTGCTCTTCTTTCGCCAATCGTTGACGCTCAGTTTCTTGCTTTTGACGTTCAGCTTCAGACATGTTCTTTTGTGCTTCAGTCATCTGTTGATCAGCTTGAGCTTGCTTTTCCTTTGCTAAACGCTCTTCTTCTTCTCGTTGCTTACGCATCTCCTCTTGACGTTTTATAGCCTCTTCTTTTTCCTTAGCGCTTTCAGCGGCTTGCTTTTCTAGCTCTGCTGTCTTTTGCTCTGAACGCTCGGTTTTATCCTCGATTTCCTTGATTTTCTCATTTGATTCAGTAGTAACTTCTGCCGCTGTCTCTCCTTTTGATTTCAAGGTAAAGGCATACGCTCTTCCATTTTCCAATACCAAGTCGATCATCTTTTCATCGCGGTACAAGGTATGGGTAACCGTAATGTTTGAAATCTGTTTACCATAGGTAGCGATAGTGATGCTTGCTGCACCTTTGTCGTCGGTCATTCCTGCCCCAATCGTTATGGTGCCCGAAGTAATTTTAACAAACGCTCCTTTCACCGCTGCCCCGTTTGCCATAACAGAGATGGAAACGGTAACGGATTCACGTTGTGTTGTTTCTATTGTGTGAATCGTTGTTGGTTTCGCGTTTAATGCAAATTTTCCAGCCAACAAAACTCCGACGAGGATAAGGTATTTTTTCATAGCACAAGTTTAAATCTAAAACTAGTACAATTTTAGTGTTTTTGAACGGGGAAATGATGGGATTTTGCGCTAATTTTATCACATGCAATTTGAGGATGTCGTTGGTCAGCAAGAATTAAAGAAACATTTCATCTCGGAAATTCAGAGTGGGAACATCGCTCATGCGCGTCTCCTTCATGGAAAGTCTGGCCATGGAACGCTTCCTTTGGCACTTTCGTTTGTCGGTTTTTTGTTCTGCGATCAACGAACGGAATCCGACAGTTGTGGCGTTTGTCCTTCGTGTATCAAGGTGAATAAATTGCAACATCCAGACCTTCACTTTTCTTTTCCTACGGTACAAACAGACGCAAACAAATCTTCTCTTTTGTTGGATAAATGGCGGGAGCAAGTAAAAGAAAGCCCGTACTTCGCGGAGCTGGATTGGTTAAGAAAAATTGACCCGAAAGAACGGAACATGATCATCAGTGTTCATGAAAGTCAAGATATCATTAAAAAGTTGAGCCTCAAAGCCTATGAAGGCGGATATAAGGCAATGATTATTTGGCTTCCCGAATCAATGAATATTCAAGCGGCAAATAAACTATTAAAGATTCTTGAAGAGCCTACTCCCAAGACTATTTTTATTCTTGTTGCTGAATCACACGAAACGATTCTTCGCACAATTATTTCTCGCACTCAAGTAGTACGCGTACCTAAAATTGACGATGATGAGCTGAAGGTGTATTTACGCTCAAAACATCAGATGGATAATGCCGCCTCCGAACGTATAGTGATTCAGTCCAACGGGGATTATCTTAAGGCAATGGATGTTCTTGAAAATCAAGAAGATTCTGTGGTAAATAGAGACCTGTTCATCAAGCTGATGCGTGTGAGTTACCGAAAAGATGTCATCGGAATGCTCGATTGGGCAGAGGAGGTATCATCTGCGACAAAGGATCGTCAAAAACTATTTTTGGAATACGCGCTGCATATGGTGCGACAAAGCATGCTGAAAAATTATACGGGAGATCAACTGACACGTCTCACGCAAGATGAGGACGCATTTTTAGCCAATTTCGCCCGATTTATTACAGGAAATAATTTGCGTGAGTTCATGCAGTCCTTCAGTGATTCTCACTATCATATCGAACGGAACGCGAATTCGAAAATTCTCTTCACAAACATCAGCTTTCAGGTGATGCGCTACATCCACGCTGCTTAACCATAGAAGCACGACATTTTTTCCTAACTTTACACAAAACGAATAGAATTATGGGTTGTTCAAATTGTAGCTCCGACGGGGGAACTCCTCGGGGATGTAAAAACAACGGTACCTGTAGTTCCGGAGGTTGCAATAAACTTGAGGTCTTTGACTGGTTGTCCAACATCATGTTGCCAACAGGTCAAACACCATACGACATAGTGGAGGTTCGATTCAAGAACAGCCGAAAAGGGTTTTACAGAAACGCCAAAGGAATAGGGTTATCGGTTGGAGATGTGGTTGTTGTTGAAACAAGCCCAGGCCACGATGTAGGTGTAGTTTCCGTAACGGGTGAACTTGCACGCATTCAAATCAAGAAAAAATCGCCAGGATTTAAGCCGCTTGAGGCGAAAAAAATCATGCGTATTGCCGAGCAAGAAGATATCGACAAATGGATTAAAGCACGATCTCTAGAGAAGGAGGTGATGTACCAATCGCGAACGCTTGCCGTAAATTTAAATCTGGAAATGAAAATTTCAGATGTAGAATACCAAGGTGATTTAAGCAAGGCAACATTTTACTACACTGCTGAAGGTCGTGTCGATTTCCGCCAGTTGATCAAAGACATGGCAGACAAGTTTCGTATCCGTATTGAAATGCGTCAAATAGGTTCACGTCAAGAAGCTTCTCGTCTTGGAGGAATTGGCTCATGTGGCCGCGAATTGTGCTGTTCAACATGGTTAACAGACTTTCGATCGGTGTCCACTTCAGCTGCGCGTTACCAACAATTATCGCTAAATCCGCAAAAATTAGCCGGACAATGCGGAAAATTGAAGTGTTGCTTGAATTATGAGTTGGACATGTACCTCGATGCGGTGAAGGCTTTCCCGAAGGCAGACACTAAATTGCACACGGAAAAAGGTGCTGCTTACCACATAAAAACGGACGTATTCCGCAAACAAATGTGGTATGCATACGAAGGAGATTCAGCATCCGGATTGGTGCCCCTAAACCCTGAGCGGGTGAGAGAAATCATGAAGATGAATCAAGACGGCAAGAAGCCGAAAGAGCTGAATGAGTATGTGGCTGAGGTAAAAATCAAGGAGCCAGATTATGAGAATGTCGTGGGTCAAGATAGCCTGAATCGTTTTGAGCATGCCTTCAAAAAGAATAAAAACAAAAAGAAGAAGACCGGAGGCAATCGACCTGCAGAGGCGGTAAAGTCCGGGGACAATACACAGCAACCAAAAGCAGCCAATCCGAACCAGAATTCAAACCAAGGACACCGTCCGCAGGCAAATTCGGGCAATCAGACTACTTCAGAAAACACGAACAATCAGCAGCGACGCAACAAGCGTCCGAACAATAGACGTCGTCCAAACCAAAATAATTCTGGTAATGAAAGCCCGCAATAGTCTTTTCGGAATTCTTTTGCTCATTGTTTTATGGTCTTGTGAACAACCAGCGCTTTATGAGCGGTCGTATACTTTTAAGAACAATACGTGGGCACAAAACGTGAAGCCACGCTTTGTGGTGGACATCAAAGAAACAGCAAAAGAACATGTGTTTGTGATGACTTTGCGTACAACAACGGATTACAAGTACAGCAACCTGTGGGTGTTTTTGAACACGAAGAATCCGAAAGGTGAGACGATGCGTGAGCCAGTAGAAATTGCCGTTACAAATGCTGATGGCTCTTGGATAGGCAAAAAAACGGGAACGATTGTAGAAACGGAAGTGGTGTTTATCCGAAGTAAAGAGGGACAATTTGAAGTGTTTGATCGCCCTGGAAATCCGCCGCGCATGTTGAAATGTTCATTGGCTGAAGCGGGAAAATATACGTTTACTATAGAGCAAGGAATTACTCAAATGGCAATCGATGAGGTGTTGGACCTTACGTTTTTGGTGGAAAAACCAACGGAGTAAAAAGAGGTATTTCGAGAGCGTTGAGCTCAAAAATCAATTGTTTGAAGGGATGTTGTACGTGTAAGACACAGATAAAATATGCTTCGTCAAAGGGTTTGATGAGTTCATTTGCTGATCGAGTATATAGCCCAAACTAATATCGTGTGGGCCGTCTATCTCAAGAGCTACTCCAGCAAATCCCCGGTATTTCTTCAGTTGTCTTCCATCTGGACCAAACCCAGGTTTGTAGAAAAGTTCAAAGCTTAAAATGGGAGAAAAAAAAGTGTTTTTCAAATCATATTGAAATTGAGTTTTCAGTCGAACGGCTTGGTCAAATTCAGCATCATAACCGGAATTAGCACTCAGTGTATTGAATGAATATTGGTAGCGAACACGTGCACGCAAATCCAATCGCTTCTTTGCGTATTTAAACTCAGTATTGAAGTTTAATCGGTTTCTAAACAGGAAATTTCCATATTTATCAAGGTCATAAATTCCACGATAGTCCACTGAAGGCTTAAGCCATTTTGTGACTTTGTACTTCAGTGTAACTTGTGGAAAAAATGTCTGATTTGATGCGGCACTTGTGCGTGAAGTAAAACTTACACCATATTCAAGATCTTTCGTGATTTGACCTTTAACACCAACATCAGCCCACAACATGCCAATTGAACGTTGAGAATAAACGGTCAACGAAACAAAGAATAAAGTAAAAACAACAAGAAATTTTTTCACTTTAGTTTTTCTTAATCACGATTTCACCAGCATCAACGGTGCTTTTCTTGCCGGTAACTTCAACAGTTACAATTACTGCTTTTTGTTTGTCCGCATTGGCGGGTTCGGGCAAAACATCCTCATAAACATACAAGGTGTATTTACCTGGTTGAAGGTATTTGAATTCAAATGTACCATCATAACTTGCATTTACATCGTCGCTTGGAATTGTGTTTCCCTCACCATAGCAGATGTACACTTTTTCATCTGATCCTGGATAAACACCTTCGAGAATTGACCCGCCAACATTGTAGTTGTTCACAGTAATTTTTCCAATAATAGATGAAGAACCACCTTGACCTTCTACTTTTTGACAAGCAGAAAAAAGAAAGATTGCCACTACAGAGAATCCAAAAGCAACAAGAATGCGTTTCATTTTGTGAATATTTTATGTGATGAAGAATTGTGAAAAAACAACTTTACACGTGTTTTAAACGTCTCAAAGCTACGAATTCATTTAATATATTCGTAATATTGACAAGTTTTGCATGTAAATGCAAGATGAAAACCAAACCTAAAACGAAATTATGAACCGAATTTTACTCGTACTCTCTGTTTTAACGTGCTCATTTGGAGCATTTTCTCAAGTTATTATCAATGAGTATTCATGTTCCAATGTGGCTGGTCCAACAGATGCATATGGTGATCGTGAAGATTGGATAGAGTTATACAATACATCTGCGGCAGCAGTTGATTTGACAGGATACTATCTTTCTGACAATTCAAATAACCTATTGAAGTGGCAAATCCCAAGCGGTAATATCAACGCCAATGGTTTTAAAATGGTGTTTTGCTCAAGCCGAGGAACAGTCATCGCGAATGAATACCATCCGAACTTTAACCTTAAGCAAACTGAGGGAGACTGGATTATCTTGTCGAATCCAGCAGGAAGTGTAGTGGATTCCATCAAGTTGATTCACATGACAAAAGCGAATCACTCAGTGGGACGTTCAACAAACGCTGCTCCTGATTGGAAATTGTTTACTACACCTACACCGAATGCTAACAATACGGGTGCTATTAATTTCTACACCCCAACACCTGTACTAAGTCTTGCGCCAGGGTTTTACACTGGATCTCAAACAGTAACAATCACATGCCCTGATCCAACAGCTACCATTCGATATACAACCAATGGATCAAACCCAACAGCAACGTCAACACTGTATTCGGGTCCAATAACTATTTCTGCAACAACAGTTTTGCGTGCAGTTGCATTCAGCACAAACCAGGCATCTTTCACGGAAACGAACACGTATTTTATCAACGTTACACACACAATTCCTGTTGTATCTGTATGCAGTCAGGATGTATTTAATTTGGTCGCCAATGGCCAGCAAGGAGGGGGAATCAAGGTGGGTTCCTTTGAATTGTTTGAAGAAGACGGAACCTTTAAAGACGAAGGTCAAGGTGATTTTAATAAGCACGGAAACGACTCTTGGGCCTATGATCAGCGTGGATTTGATTACATCACTCGCGACCAATATGGGTATGCTGCGGACATTGAGCATAAAATCTTCCCAGAAAAAACCCGTGAAAATTTCCAAAGGGTCATGCTTAAACCAGCGGCAAGTGATAGTTATTCGTTTGAAAATGGTGCACACATTCGCGATGCCTTTATTCATACACTTTCTATTCGCGCAGACATGAAGTTGGACGAAAGAACTTGGCGACCATGTATCGTTTATCTCAATGGTCAATATTGGGGGGTATATGAAATTCGCGAAAAAGCGGATGACCATGATTACACAAATTATTACTACGATCAAAACAAATACAACTTACAATATTTAAAAACTTGGGGAGGAACATGGCAAGATTATGGTGCGCCAAACGCACAGCCTGATTGGAATGCATTGCGTAACTATATTCTTACGAATAACATGGCCAACGCAACCAACTTTAATTATGTAGATAGTTTGTTGAACTGGCAGTCGTTGTGTGATTATTTCGTTTTCAATTCTTACGTGGTAAATCAAGACTGGTTGAATTGGAATACAGCATGGTGGAGAGGAATGGACCCACTAGGAGATAAGAAAAAATGGCGCTATGCTTTGTGGGATATGGACGCTACTTTTGGACACTATATCAATTATACAGGAATTCCTGATGCATCAGCAAATGCTGATCCATGCAACGCTGAAAACCTTCCAAACCCAGGAGGACAAGGTCATACAGACATTCTGGAAAAGTTAATCAATGAAAACCCAGCTGTTGAGCAGTATTATGTTACGCGCTACATAGACTTGGTGAATACCTACTTTTCGTGTGACTACATGAACCAATTGTTGGACAGTATGGTGAATGAGATTTCGCCTGAAATGCAAGGACAAGTCACCAAGTGGGGAGGAACATTTACAGGTTGGCAGTCGCGAGTGGCACAATTGCAAACGTTCATGAACACACGTTGTGCTGCATTAGCGCAAGGTCTGATCGATTGCTACCAACTTTCAGGACCTTATGCTGTGACATTCAATGTTTCGCCACCGCTTTCCGGCGAGATCAAAGTGAACTCAATTTGGGCGCCAACCTACCCTTGGTCAACAAGTTACTTTGGTGGAATAAACACTAACTTAATTGCGAAGGCCAACCCAGGATTTCTTTTCGACCATTGGGAATATACAACGGGACCACTTGGTGCGGTTGTAACAGAAGACACCAACAGTATCAACATCAATGGAGTTGAAAATATCATTGCGGTATTCATCGTGGATAATCCAGATTTAGACGATGATGGTTTGTTGAATGTGGATGAAGGTGTCATCGGAACTGACCCAAACAATCCTGATACGGATGCTGATGGAGAAAACGACAGTTTAGAAGTAGGTGCAAATATTTTAACTCCGCTTGATACAGACGGCGATGGAATCATCGATGCGCTAGAATCTTCCATTGTGGATACGGATGGCGATGGTGTGTTTGATGAGGCAGACCCAGCAAATACAGACCCTTGTGTTCCAAACATAAACGCAGGTCCTTGTGACCAAGACAATGACGGTTTAACAAATGCTCAAGAGGGAACAGAAGGTACAAATCCTACTAACCCAGATACAGATGGTGATGGAATAAATGATGGGACTGAGGTAACAAATGGTTCAAATCCATTGAATCCATGTGATCCAGATGATTCATCTCCTGATTGCCAGTTAGATACTGACACAGATGGTGTCACAGATGCGCAAGAATTGATTGACGGAACGGTTTCAACAGACCCATGTTCTTATGTGATTGCTTCGATTACGCTGCCGATCACTTCAGGTATAGATTGCGACAGCGATGGCTTATTGGATATTGATGAAATCGCAAATGGAAGCAATCCATTTGATCCATGTGATCCAAACAATGCGGGTATCGATTGTATCAATGGCATCTATCTTCCAACAGGATTCTCGCCAAATGGAAATGGACCGGACATGAACGAAACGTTGGAAATTCTTGTCGGACAAGATGTGGCCAGCTTTACATTGTACATCTACGATCGTTGGGGGAACAAGATGATTCAAACGAGCGACAAAAACTTCACTTGGGATGGAAGCTATGACGGCAAACCATGCAACGCTGGAGTTTATGCATACATCCTTGATGTGAAGTTTGTCACAGGCATTGAAGAAACACGTTCAGGTAATATCACATTAATCCGATAAGTATGAAAAGAGGATTAATCGCATTTGCCTTTGCGCTTCCACTTTTAAGCGCAGCTCAGGACATACATTTCTCTCAAACCGCACAAACACCTTTGTTGATAAACCCAGCCTGTGCGGGTGTGTACGACGGATGGGAACGTGTGGTTGTCAATCACCGCAATCAATGGCTCGGAGCAGGAACACAGTTCATGACAAGCGCTATTGCTGCTGATGCCAACTTTGGAAAGAGCCGTGACAATTCGAAAGCCCATATGGGTTTAGGCTTGTTGTTTTATAACGATATTGGCGGTGATTCACGTTTTGGAAATCAGACGGGGGCTGTCACCTTGAGTGGAATCTTGCCAATGGGTAGAACAGGACATATTTTATCAGCCGGTGTTCAGGGTGGATTTGGAAATAGAACTGCCGATTATTCAAAATTGAGTTTTTCGTCTCAATGGGCAGGAACAGGGTTTGACCAAACACTTGCATCAGGCGAAGCCGCATCTGCATCATTTCGCTACGTCGATGCTTCTGCTGGAATTTATTATGTCTATGATGGCGGTAAATCAACCTTTGCCCGAAACAATGACTTTAAACTACAGTTTGGTGTTTCTGGGTATCACTTAAATCGGCCAGTATTAAAGTATGCGACGGTTGATGGTGAGCGCATGTACAGCAAGTTTGTTTTTCATGGCGCTGTTACAACGGATCTCGCCAATAGAGACTGGTCTTTGGATGCGAGTGTTTTACAATTCATACAAGGACCACACATGGAGACAATCCTTGGAATGATGTTAAAATACCGTTTTCAAGACGGAACAAAAATTACGGGCCATAGTCAAGATGCGTACTTTGGCTTTGGTGCCTATTACCGTTTGAATGATGCCATTATTCCATCGATTACGGTGGACTTCCGCGGTTTCCGTTTCGGCATTTCTTACGATGCGACAGTATCGTCGATGGTGCGTGCGTACAAAGGTGGATCACTTGAGTTCTCTTTGTCTTACACAAACTTGAGTCACGCCTTGTTCAAAAAGCGATAAGATAAGCGACAATATAGATATTCGTTTTAAAACCCGATTCGTCGGGTTTTTTTATTTTTTGGCCAATCCGCGAAAAAAGGAGATAATGCGGTGGCGGAATAAAAATAGAATCAATAAATAGGGTATAATCATCAAGTACAGGATACCCGAGTTGATGTTGTTTCCAAAAGACCCTTCATCCAATCCCGACCCTTGATCTGTCATCATACGGCATTGTGAACATCCCTGTGAAAAAGAATGTCCAGCGCATACGAATAGTATTGCGAAAGATAAAATGAGCTGACGAATTTTCATGAAACAAAAGTACTACAAAATGCTATTCACGCTTTTTTAATTCGAATAAATCACGGCTATTCTTCTTTATTTTGCCAATCGGAATCCACGGATTTTAGCGTAACTTTGACGTTCGATTTCAAGCACGCTTCATGAAACAGCTAATATTGATTACAGTCCTTCTTTTTGCTTCCTGTAAAGGAAATGAGCAAACAGCGAAAGTTCCTAAAGATTTAGATAGCTTGGTGGTTTATCGTCAAAAGGAATTCGATGCTGACCCAAAAAATGAGGAAGCACGAAAACTGTTAGTCGAAGCTTTAGTAAAGCGCGGAAATCATCGCATGAAAACACAGGATTTTAAAGGCGCCTTAAAGGATGCCGCTACGGCATTTGGTAAGGATAGCACCGTGTTTGACGCGCGGCTCTTGTATGCCAATGTGTTGAACAATAGTCCAGAACGATCTGAAGATGACAAAGCAATAGCGAAAAGACACTACAAGGTTTTGTTGAAACAACAACCAAAAAATGCGACAGTTTTAGTTGGATTGGCGTCGTCGTATGCTCAGCTTATGGATTTCGAAAGTGCCTTCAAGTACATCCGTAAAGCACAAAAAATTGATCCTAGAAATAGAGACTCCTATACCTTGGAGGGATCCATTTATCGTTTATTGGCGCAAATGGAGGAAGACCCAAGATACCTCGATAAAGCGAAAGAAGCCTATGAACGGGCAGTACAGGAAGACCCAAAATTTTATGAGGCAGATTTGATGTTGGGAATGCTTTATGAGGCCGAAGGAAATCCCATCTGCATGGAGTATTACACCACAGCAGTGAAGCTTCAGCCAAAGAATCCTGAGGTCATTTTCTCGCTCGCTTACGCGAAACAAATGTTTAATGAACCAAGGGAAGCATTGCGCCTCTATCGCAAAATGGTTCTATTGGATACCGCCTTTTATCAGGCACAAGCGCTGAATCAA
>Ga0315908_10001156_pt1 | contig 20154 bp, 17 predicted proteins | sample LakEriMetagenome_12_FD_203520 | JGI IMG/M metagenome (GOLD analysis project Ga0315908, IMG submission 203520) | Freshwater fungal communities from buoy surface, Lake Erie, Ohio, United States - Buoy 4 MA124 | ecosystem: Environmental > Aquatic > Freshwater > Lake > Lake biofilm | place: USA... | reverse complement strand
CCATCAATTCAAATAAAGACGAATAATTCTGAAAATCACGGTTGGTCATCAGTCCCATGGCATGCAAATTGGGCGCAAAAATATGGGCGTCTTCGTAGATGGTTCGGTCTTGAATTATCTTTTTGCCGCTTTCGCGTATTTGCAACACTTGACGAAAACGGGAGTTCAAGAAATAGATTTGCAAATTAAACGACCAGCGCTCCATTTGGTGGTAAAAATCATCCAAGTAAGGGTTGTCCACCACGTCTTCAAAGTGGGGTTCCCATTTAAAGTGTTTGGCTAACAATCGGGTGAGCGATGTCTTTCCTGCTCCAATATTTCCGGCTACAGCTATATGCATATTAGGGTGCTATAATTTTGTAATTGCTAATTTCTAGGTTGGTAAAAATAGACAAAATTTGGTCTTTAAAACGAAAGTTTGAACAGCTTTTTTTATCAACCGCTAGGGGTGTTTTGGATTCATCCAGACGAGAATAATAGAATAATTCTTGGTTCACACAATACAATAAGCCCTGTGTCCGATCGATTTGAATGCGATCAAAATCGGGTGCGCTACCTAACAACGTTATTTTGCCATAAATGGAACAGCTGAACCAGTTGTGGGCCTGATCGATCCATTGAAACGCGTTAAAGTCCGATTGGAAATACGCCATCGATTCGGTAAATGGAGTTGAAACAACTTTGAATTCTTTGTTTTTTAAATTCAATAAGCCCAATTGATTGGTTAAGCTATTGTAAATCCATAACCTATTTCCTTCAGCCAAGCCAATTGCCGAAGCATTGATGGGCGTATTTAAATCTGAAAAACTTATTTTTTCAAGCTCATTTAATTGATTGTCCAACAAGACTACCGTATTAAACTGCTCGTAAAACAAGACGATTTTAAGTGGATTGGTCATAATGACGTGGCTAATTGCCCCCAAGGCGGGATTTTTATATTCCCATATTTGCTTGTCCAGTTCTTTGGTGAACGTTTGGTTTTTCCCGCTATAGATGGCGCCGTAGGAATCCCGTCCAAAAAATGTGTCCGCAATACAGCGCTGTGTGCTTAGCGGTGAAATTTGTACAGGCAGGTCTTGGGCATGACTTTGCCAAAACAAAAGTGCAAGTAAAATGAGGCTAATTTTTTTCATGTAGCTAATGTAAAAACTTATGCGTACATCTACGCCATGGGTTTGATTAAATCTTTTAACAAAATAGGTTTCGCACATTGCATTTGATTTTACATCTTTGCCAATCAAAATCTATAACCATGTACAAATACATCTTAATAATAAGTATCTATCTATTGGGTTTTTCGTCTGGAATTGCTCAAGATTTCCAGGGTTTAGCGGTATACGAATCCAAAACCAGTACCTCCGATTTTAAGGCGCGAATGGACGGCAATAAAGACATGACTCCCGACATGCGCAAAATGATTGAAGACCGCATGAAAAGTATGTTTGAAAAAACCTTTCAATTGTATTTTGGCAAAACAAGTTCCATTTATAAAGAAGAAGAAAAACTCGAAGCGCCAGGACAAAGTACGGGTTTTCGAATGATGTCAAACATGATGGGAACGGGTGGAACGTTCTACAAAAACACCAAAGACAAAACCTATACGGTCGATAAAGAGTTCATGGGAAAAGAGTTTTTGATTCAGGATTCCTTGCCCAAATTAGCTTGGAAGTTGGAGAACGAAACCAAGCAAATCGGGGGTTACAATTGCTTTAAAGCGACGGCTGTTCGCGAAGCCAGTAAAACGGATTTTCGAAATTTCCGCATGAAAAAAAAGGAAGCCAATCAAAAGGAGGAAGTGGGAAAAACCAATTTGATGGACGAGCTCGATTTGCCCAAAGAAATCACCATCACAGCTTGGTATACGCCTGAGATTCCCATTTCTCAAGGTCCAGAAAACTACTGGGGATTGCCGGGTTTGATTTTGGAAGTGAATGACGGAAAAACCACCATCTTGTGCTCGAAAGTTGTGCTTAATCTCAAAGATCAAGTCGACATTAAAGCGCCAACCAAAGGCGAAGTAATTGCTCAAAAAAAATACGACGAAACGGTGGTCAAAAAAATGGAAGAGTTTCGTGCCATGGGCGGCGGTCGCAACGGCGGAATGCAAATTAGAATGGGCAATTAATGCAAGCCTTGAAAAAAATAGCTTGGCTTGTTTTGTTTTTATTTTCACTGCAAGGTATTGCTCAAACCGTGAGCATCGAAGGTGTTGTGTATGATTCGCAACAGAATCCGCTGGAAATGGCCAACATCATTGCACTTCGTTCAAGTAGTAAAGACATGGACGGCTATGCCATCACCAACGAGAAAGGAAAATTTAAATTCCAAGTAAAAGCCAATACGGCCTATGTGCTCAAAGTGAGTTATTTGGGCATGCAATCCAAAGAAATTTCCCTCACGACGGGAAGCACCAACCTTACCCAAACCATCAGTTTGGATGCCGAAGGAATCGAATTAAAAGGCGTTGAAATTGTGCGTGAAATGCCGGTTTCAATCAAAGGAGATACCATTGTGTACAACGCAGATTCGTTTAAATCAGGCACCGAACGCAAACTGGAAGACGTCTTGAAAAAGCTGCCAGGTGTGGAGGTGAATGCCAATGGCGAAGTAGAAGTAGAGGGTAAAAAGGTCTCTAAATTGATGGTAGAAGGCAAAGATTTTTTTGATGGCGACACCAAGTTGGGCGTTAAAAATATTCCGGCCGATGCCATTGATAAAATACAAGTGCTACGAAATTACAACGAAATCAGTGCGTTGAAAGGAGTAGAAAACAACTCCGAAGACGTGGCCATGAACATCAAACTCAAAAAAGGCAAAACCAATTTTTGGTTTGGAGACACCCAGGTTGGCGTAGGTGTGGCGCACGAGGACAGCCGATTTATCATCAATCCCAAGCTGTTTTATTACAGTCCCAAATACAGCATCAACTTGCTGGCCAATTTCAATAATTTGGGCGAATTGCCATTCACGGCCCAGGACTACTTTAAGTTTACGGGCGGGTTTAAAAATTTGATGAAAAAAGGCGGGACCAATTTTAACGTCTCTTCCAATGATTTGGGTATTTCACTCCTGCAAAACAACCGGGCTAAGTCCATTGAAACCCAATTTGGCGCCACCAATTTTTCCTATTCACTCACTAAATCTTGGAATATAAGTGGGTTTGTAATTGGTTCGTCTACCCTTACTGATCTAGAAACCCAAACGCAGCTTAACCGGATTGACGATGCCGCTACGCAGCAAGCCACACTTCAAGAAACCCGTGAGGCTACCCATCAAAAGAGTAATTTGGGTCTCTTTAAATTGAGCTCGAGTTATAAGCCTTCTTCAAAATTTCAATTTGATTATGATGCCTTGCTTAAAATGTCAAATCAAACCGAATTCACCGATTTGAATTCAGAAACGACCACGCCTTTTTTTATTGAAAATCAGCAAATTAGTACAAATAAAAAGCAGGATCCACTTTCATTGCAGCAAAATGCCAATTGGTACTATACACCCAATGACAAAAATGTATTTGCCGCCGAAATACAGCAGTTATACCAAGATGAAAATCCGTTTTACGGCACCAATTTGGGGCTAAATCCGTTTCCAGACTCGTTGATACCAGAAAGTTTTTCGCCCAATTTAGGCATAGTCGATGAGGCATCCGGGCGCTATGATTTGAATCAAAATCGGTTTGTGAAAACCAACAAAACCGATGCCAAGTTTGATTACTATTACAGCCTCACTCCTAAAACAAATGTAAACATCACCCTGGGGTATTTGTTTTGCCAGCAGCAGTTTAATTCCAATTTATTTCAACGCCTAGACAATGGCAGTACCAATGGATTGAATGACAATTCTAAAAACCGGGTTCGCTACCAGTTTCAAGACGCCTATGCGGGAGTGCATTTTAAATGGCTGGTGGGTAAGTTAACCGTTAATCCAGGTTTTTCTTTGCACCAATACCACACTCAGGACGTTCAACAAGGGCAGCGATTCACCACTTCATTCACCCGTATTTTGCCTGATGTGTATGCGCTGTATCAGCTCAAAAAGTCAGAAACGCTTACCTACAATTATTCGGTTACCACTGACTTTACGGATGTGAAAAATTTAGCTGAGGGCTATGTAATGTCTAATTATAACAGTCTTTTTCGCGGCAGCAAGTACCTTGAAAATGCCTTGATGCAAAACCATTCCCTACGGTATTTTAGGTACAACATGTTTAATTTCACCAACATTTTTGGGTTTGTCAACTACAGCCGAAAAGTAAATGCCATTAAAACGCAAGCCTTGTTCACTGGGATGAATCAATTTGCTACGCCCTATAATTCAAATTTTCCCGACGAAACCCTCAGTGGTATGTTTAATTATGGACGTTCTTTTGGTCGCTACAAAGCCAGTGTAAATGCCTCGGTCAATTGGTCAAAATTTTATAACATCCGTTTGCAGTCAATAGTAAACACAACACTAACGCCTTTGGTAACTGAGTCTTTTACGCAAAGTTACACGAGTAAGTTGGGCACCAATTTCAAGGAAGCCCCAAATGTTGAGTTGGGCTATATGTTGACCGTAAACGATTACCAAAGCGCTACGTTTTATACCGAAAAACCGTTTCTGCGATTGGATTATTACTTTTGGGATGCCTTCTCGGTGGTGTCGGAATACGAATATTCTCATTACTTCAATGCCGATAAAACGATATCAAATTCCTACGATTTTTTAACGCTTAAAGTGCAATATCAACAAAAAGACAAGCCCTGGGAATTTGAATTGTCGGGCACGAACTTGTTAAATACCACTTCGCTCAACGACGACAGTTTTACCCAGTTTCAAACGCGGACCTCCCAATACCAGGTTCAACCCCGTTATGTGGTGTTGAGTGTTAAATATCACTTGTAAAAAAACGCCCGATACACAATTGCATCGGGCGTTTCAATATCAAATACATTTGGATTATAAACCAAATGCTGCTTTTACATCATCTACACGGTTAAGTTGTTCCCAAGTAAATAATTCTACGGTAACTGTTTTTTGTAAGCCACCTGGCGCTTTAAACGTTTTGGTTACGGTTTGGTGTTGGCGACCCATATGGCCATAGGCTGCTGTTTCGCTGTATATTGGGTTTCTCAATTTTAAACTTTGCTCAATATAATAAGGACGAAGATCAAATAGGCTTTCTACTTTTTTGCCAATTTCGCCATCGGTTAAGTTCACTTTTGCAGTTCCATACGTATTTACGTTGATTGAAGTGGGTTTGGCCACGCCAATGGCATAGGACACTTGCACTAAAACTTCGTCACACAAACCTGCTGCTACCAAATTTTTGGCAATGTGTCGTGTAGCATAAGCAGCCGAACGGTCCACTTTTGATGGGTCCTTCCCAGAGAATGCACCGCCACCGTGGGCTCCTTTTCCGCCGTAGGTGTCCACAATAATTTTACGTCCTGTTAATCCAGTATCACCATGAGGTCCGCCAATTACAAATTTCCCAGTTGGGTTAATGTGGTAGGTAATGTGGTCATTGAAAAGTTTGGCATATTGCGGGTATTTGGCTTTTACACGTGGAATCAATATGGTAGTTAAATCGTGGTATATTTTTTCCAACATTTTGGCTTCTTCATCAAAGTCGTCGTGTTGAGTCGAAATTACAATCGCATCTATGCGGATCGGTTTGTTCTCGTCAGAGTATTCTAAAGTAACTTGTGACTTGGCATCTGGACGCAAATACGTAATTTCTTTGTTTTCACGACGGATAGCCGCCAATTCAATGAGAATGGCATGCGACAAATCAAGCGCTAAGGGCATGTAATTATCGGTTTCATTGGTCGCGTAACCAAACATCATACCTTGGTCACCAGCTCCTTGGTCTTCGGGATTGCTGCGTTCAACACCTTGGTTGATGTCACTTGATTGCTCATGAATGGCTGATAAAACACCACATGAATTTGCCTCAAACATGTACTCACTTTTGGTGTACCCAATTTTCTTGATCACGTCGCGCGCAATTTGTTGTACGTCTAAGTAGGTATCGGATTTTACTTCGCCAGCCAAAATCACTTGTCCTGTAGTTACCAAGGTTTCACAAGCTACTTTTGAGCTGGGATCAAAAGCCAAAAAGTTGTCAATTAATGCATCTGAAATCTGATCGGCTACCTTGTCTGGGTGTCCTTCACTAACCGATTCAGAAGTAAATAAATAAGCCATTGTACTGTATTTTAAGTTAAAAAAAACACAATCGTCGGAGAGAAAAAAAGCTAAAGGGAAAGTCCTGCTTTAGCATTTTTTTACGAGGTTGCAATCAGATCAAATTTCTCCTCAAATTGATGGGCACAAATTTAAAACAAATTAGTTTATTTCCCTATTAACTTTAATTTTTTTTTATATTTGCGTAACAATTTTTAAAAAAACAAATATGATGAAAAAATTACTTTATGTATTATTGGTAGTGCCTTTCGCAGCATTTGCACAAAACCAATACAGCTACGGATTTAATGGTACTACTGCCGATTTGACAACTGCCGGATGGGAGCGTACCAACCAAAGTACTTCTGCTTCTGCTACTTTGTGGACAGTTGCTTCTTACACACCAGTAACCGTGAGTGCTACTGTACAAGCGTTGCCATTTAGCAACCAAGCCTATACTGCTGGACAAACTTGTCCAGTACCAGTAGGACAAGCAGGAGGAAACAACTCTTTTGCTTTAGTAAATTTTACCAGTACGTCTAGCCAGTTACAAACAGGAGCTACCATCAGCAACTGGTTAATTTCACCAACTGTGACTGTTCAAGATGGTGATGTGGTTACTTTTTACAGCCGTTTAGGTAAATTTTCTGCTACAAATACGGCTTCTTATCCAGACAACTTGCAATTGCGTATGAGCACAAATGGAGCTTTTACAGCTAATCCTGCAGGTGGGCCTGATGCAGTGGGTGATTTCTCTGAGGTTTTGGTTGACATCAATCCAAACTTAAGTTTAACGGTTTACCCAACAAACTGGACGATGTATTCATACACAATCAATGGATTAGATACACCAACTGAGTGTAAATTTGCTTTCAGATATTTTGTAACTGACGGTGGACCACAAGGGAACAACTCTGACATCATTGGTCTTGATTCATTTTCAGTTGATCGTCCTTTAGCTACCAATGATTTCTTTAAAGGAAACTTTTCAGTTTATCCAAATCCAGCTACTACAGTGTTGAATATTGCTAACAGAAACAACTTAGAAATAACTTCTGCTCAAATCACTGACGTAAACGGCCGTGTGGTTAGCCAAGTAAATGGTAGTGTTGCGCAAATCAACATCGCTGATTTAACAGCTGGTGTTTATTTCTTAAAAGTAACTTCTGCTCAAGGAGTTGGAACTACTCGTGTAGTGAAAAACTAATTTGAGTCAATCCATATTAAAAGTCTGTTCAGTAATGGACAGGCTTTTTTGTTTTTTCTCACGAAAACGATATCGTATTTTTTAGGTAGTCGCGCTTGTAAATCTAAAATAGATAACCTTACTTTGCGCTGTTCATATTCGTATTGATTGTTATCACGAAAGCTGGAGGGAATAGACCCGTTGAAAGCTTAGCAACCCTTTGCCAAAAGAAGGTGCTACATTCTATTCGCCACGGCGAAGCAGATAACCCCGAGAATATCTTTCTCCTTTTTTCTGATAACTTTTTGATGCCTACTGAGCTTGTTTTTAAATTCAAACAACGCATTATGTTAGCTATACAAGAAGCCATCAAACAACGGATTCTCATACTCGACGGAGCCATGGGCACGCTGTTGCAACGCAATAATTTTTCGGAAGAAGATTTTCGAGGAAGCCGATTCAAGGATTTTCCGCATCCACTCAAAGGCAACAACGATTTGTTGTCGATTACCCAACCCGAAGCTGTAAAAAAAGTGCACCGCTTGTATTTTGAAGCCGGTGCCGATATTGTTGAAACCAACACGTTTTCGTCTACCACCATAGGTATGGCCGATTACCATTTGGAAGACTTGGTCTACGAATTAAATTACCAATCGGCCAAAATCGCCCGCGAAGTAGCCAATGAATTTACCGACAAACCGCGTTATGTGGCCGGTTCTATTGGGCCTACCAACCGTACCGCTTCGATGTCGCCCGATGTAAATGATCCGGGTTTTCGAGCCGTCACCTTTGATGAATTGCGCATTGCCTACACACAACAAGTAGAAGCCCTCATAGACGGCGGTTGTGATGTGTTATTGGTTGAAACTATCTTTGATACACTCAATGCAAAAGCGGCTTTGTTTGCTATCGAGGAAGTAAAAGAAGCCCGCAAGTTAGACATTCCCGTTATGGTGTCGGGAACCATTACCGATGCCTCTGGCAGAACCTTGTCGGGTCAAACCGTGGAAGCTTTTTTGATTTCGATTTCACACATTCCCTTATTGAGTATTGGGTTCAATTGCGCCTTGGGTGCCGATCAACTGAAACCCTATTTGTCGCGATTGGCCATGAATACCCAATTGAATATTTCGGCCCATCCCAATGCAGGTTTGCCCAATGCCTTTGGTCAATACGACCAAACGCCTGACGAAATGCAAGCGTTGATCAAGTCCTATTTGCAAGATAATTTAATCAATATCATAGGCGGTTGTTGTGGGACGACTCCGGAGCATATCAAAGCCATTGCCGAAGTGGCGAAGGAGTTTAAACCGAGAGGTTTGGTTAACGGTTAATAGTTGTCGGTTGTCGGTTATCGGTTATCGGTTAAAAAAAGGATAATAAAATTATGAATAAAACATACGCTAAACACCCTAATGAGAAACAAGTTGAAGTTGTTCTGTGGGTTTGTTCACAGCGAAAAGCTTGTGAAAAGTATGTGTTAATTAATACCATAAAGCACAATGAGTTCAACTAGTTTACCGACAACGGATAACGGACAACGGACAACGAAATATTTAAAACTTTCCGGTTTGGAACCGCTCGTCGTGACGCCCGAAAGTAATTTCATCAATGTGGGTGAACGCACCAATGTGACCGGTTCGCGCAAGTTTTTGCGATTAATCAAAGAAGAAAATTACGAGGCTGCACTTGATATTGCCCGTGCCCAAGTAGAAGGTGGCGCGCAAATTATTGACGTCAACATGGACGAAGGCATGCTCGATGGCGTATTTGCCATGACCAAATTTCTCAATTTAATTGCCGCAGAGCCCGATATATCTCGAGTGCCGGTCATGATTGACAGTTCCAAATGGGAAATCATCGAAGCGGGATTAAAAGTAATACAAGGGAAGGGAGTGGTCAATTCGATATCCTTGAAAGAAGGCCCGGAGGTTTTTGTACAACATGCCAAACTGATCAAACGCTACGGCGCCGCTGTCATTGTGATGGCCTTTGACGAAAAAGGCCAGGCCGATACCTACGAACGCCGCATCGAAATTTGCAAACGCAGTTACGATATCTTGGTAAATGAAGTACATTTTCCGGCGGAGGACATCATTTTTGACCCCAATATTTTCCCGGTGGCCACCGGCATGGACGAGCATAAACTGAACGCGTTAGATTTTTTTAAGGCCACCCAGTGGATCCGCCAAAATTTGCCTTATGCCGGCGTATCGGGTGGCGTGAGTAACGTGTCTTTTTCTTTTCGCGGGAATGACAAAGTACGCGAAGCCATGCATTCGGCTTTCTTGTATCACGCCATTCAACACGGCATGACCATGGGCATTGTAAACCCCGAAATGTTGGAAATATATGATCAGATAGATCCTCTATTATTAGAACATGTTGAAGACGTTTTACTCAATCGTCGCGACGATGCCACCGAACGCTTATTGGATTTAGCCGAAAGTTTTAAAGGAATTGCTTCAGGTGCAGGTGGAGAGAAAGAAATACAAGAATGGCGAAACGGTTCGGTACAAGAACGGCTCACACATTCCTTAGTGAAAGGCATTGACGAATTCATCGAACATGACGTCGAGGAAGCCCGAGTACAAGCAGCCAAAGCCATCGAGGTAATCGAAATCAATTTGATGGCCGGCATGAACGTGGTAGGGGATTTGTTTGGCAGTGGTAAAATGTTCTTGCCCCAAGTAGTCAAATCGGCACGGGTGATGAAAAAAGCAGTGGCGTATTTATTGCCCTACATCGAAGCACAAAAAGAAGGCAAATCGTCATCGGCTGGAAAAGTGCTGATGGCCACCGTAAAAGGCGACGTGCACGACATCGGTAAAAACATTGTATCTGTAGTATTGGCCTGTAATAATTTTGAAATTATCGATTTGGGTGTGATGGTGCCGCCCGAAAAAATCATCGAAACCGCCCAACGCGAGCAAGTTGATATCATTGGCCTGAGCGGATTGATTACGCCTTCCTTAGACGAAATGGTGTATTTGGCCAAAGAAATGGAAAAATTAAACATCCGTATTCCCATCATGATTGGTGGCGCAACTACTTCGCGTGCCCATACCGCTGTAAAAATTGCCCCCGAGTATTCGGCCACGGTGGTGCATGTAAACGATGCTTCGCGAGCGGTAACCGTAGCCAGTAATTTGTTGCAATCCGAAACCAAAGACAGTTATACCTCGGCCATTCGTTCCGAATACGATCAGTTGCGCGAAGGCTATTTGAGTCGTAGTCGCGATAAAAATTTCTTGTCTATTGAAGAAGCCCGAAAAAATAAGTTGCAACTGGATTGGGACACTTTTACGCCTGTGAAACCCCAATTTATTGGCAGTAAAACTGTTGAAGTTGAATTGTCTCAATTGGTTGATTTTATCGATTGGACACCTTTTTTTCAGTCCTGGGAATTGTTTGGCAAATATCCGGCTATCCTAACCGATGAAGTAGTAGGTGAACAAGCCACTGCATTATTTGCCGATGCCCAAAACATGCTGCACCAAATAGTGACCGAAAAATGGTTTACCGCCAAAGGCATACTGGGTATTTTTCCAGCCAATACGATCAATGATGACGACATTGAATTGCAACCGACAACCGATAACGGACAACGGACAATCTTCTTAACCCTCCGTCAACAATCCCAAAAAACCGCCGGCGCACCCAACATCGCTTTGGCCGATTTTATTGCGCCCAAAGACAGTGGCAAACAAGATTACATCGGGTGTTTTTGTGTCACCACCGGATTTGGAGTCGATGAAAAAGCATCCGAATTTGAAAAGCAATTGGACGATTACAACGCGATTTTAGTGAAAGCGCTGGCGGATCGTTTAGCTGAAGCCTTTGCCGAATACTTGCATTTACAAGTCCGTACAGAAATATGGGGCTATGCGTCAAACGAAAGTTTAACCAATTTGGAGTTAATAAAAGAAGAGTACAAAGGCATACGTCCCGCACCCGGTTATCCAGCCTGTCCCGATCATTTGGAAAAACCAACCATTTGGAAACTCTTGCAAGTAGAAGAAAACATTGGTGTAACATTAACCGAAAGCATGGCCATGTGGCCGGCCTCATCGGTTTCGGGCTATTATTTTGCGCATCCCGAAAGCAAGTATTTTGGCTTGGGTAAAATAAAATCCGATCAGGTGGTGGACTACGCCAAACGAAGAAGCATCAGTACCGAAGAAGCCACAAAATGGCTTGCGCCTAACATAGCAGATTAAAAATTAGAAGGTTAAAAGTGCTTAGAATTAAACGGACAACAAACAACCGACAACTGACAACATAAAAAATGAAAGTAACCCAACACATCGAAAACGCCAACGGAAAGCCTTTGTTTTCCTTCGAGATTTTGCCGCCATTGAAAGGTCAAAATATTCAATCCATTTTTGACAGTATTGATCCGCTAATGGAATTCAATCCGCCTTTTATTGACGTGACCTACCACCGCGAAGAATACGAGTTCAAGGAATTGCCCAGTGGCTTGTTGCAAAAAAAAGTAGTGAAAAAACGTCCCGGAACAGTTGGGATTTGCGCGGGTATTCAAAACAAATACAATGTGGATGCCATTCCGCATATTTTGTGTGGCGGGTTTACCAAAGAAGACACCGAAAATTTATTAATTGATCTGGATTTCTTGGGCATAGATAATGTAGTGGCTTTGCGCGGCGATGCGCTGAAAAACGAAATTTATTTTAAAGCCGAAAAAGACGGCAATGAATACGCCAGCGAATTGGTGACGCAAATTTGCAACTTGAACAAGGGAATTTACTTGGACGAGGATTTAAAAAATTCGGCACAAACTAATTTTTGTATTGGCGTTGCAGGCTATCCAGAAAAACACATGGAAGCCCCAAGTTTTGATAGCGATATCCACTTCTTGAAACAAAAAATACACAACGGCGCCGACTACATTGTGACGCAAATGTTTTTTGACAATAAAAAGTTCTTTGATTTTGTATCCAAATGCCGTCAAGAAGGCATTACGGTCCCCATAATTCCGGGTTTAAAACCCTTGGCGACCAAAAAGCAATTGAACCAAATACCCTTGCGATTCAGTATTGATTTGCCTGATGAACTCATCATGGAAGTGGTGAAAGCCAAAGACAACGATGCCGTAAGACAAATTGGGATTGAATGGTGTACCGCACAAAGCAAGGAATTGTTGGCAGCCGGAATACCGGTCTTGCATTATTACTCTATGGGGAAGGCCGATAATATCAAACAAATTGCCCAAGCGCTGTTTTAAAAAATAGAATATATTTGCGCCAAATCGATTTCATGAAATCCGTTTGTGTCAGTTTTTTTTGTTTGTTGTGTTCAGTGGGTTGGACCCAAAAACAGCCCAGACCATTTGCCATAGAAGCTGCGGTACTTCGGGGCAATGTGTTGCTGCATTCGCCTTATATGGTGCAGTTTATTACAGGACATCCCGACGGTTTTATGTTGAGTTACGCTCACAAATCAACCGGAAAACACGAATGGGAAAAAGCCTATAATTACCCAGATTATGGCATTTATTTTGTGTACCAAGATTTCAAGAACCCAATATTAGGCTACAGTTCAGCGGCAGGGGGTTTCTATAAATTTTATTTTGCCAACCGGCATCTAAGTTTGAAAATTGCCCAAGGCTTGGCCATGACTACCAATCCTTATGATCGGGTAACCAACAGTAAGAACCGGGCGTTTGGATCTCGGTTTATGGGTAATACCGATTTTGTTATTGGCTACACCCGCGACCGTGTCATTGACAACTTGGGTGTTGATTTGGGATTCTTTTTTTCGCATTATTCAAACGGACGATTCAAATCGCCCAACAGTGGAGTCAATACCTACGGTATTACACTTGGTGTGCACTATGACTTTAATCCCATAACATTGCCTGTGGCAAATGATTCAATCAAAACCACCTATACCGAGCCGTTGAAGTACACTGTTGTTTTGCGCAGCGGTCTCAACGAAAGCCCAAGTGTTGGGAGCGGACAAAAGCCATTTTACCACATAAGTGGATTTGTAGACAAACGAGTGAGTAGAAAAAGCGCCATTCAAGCGGGTGCCGAAGTGTTTTTTACCACCTCTAATCAAGAGTACATCCGCTACAAATCGATTGCTTTCCCTGAATTACAACTTGATCCAAACACCGATTACAAACGGGTAGGTGTATTTGCAGGCTACGAACTATTAATCAACCGCTTGTCGCTCGAAGCCCAGTTGGGTTATTATATCTATCAACCGTTCAAAATGGATATATCGGTGTACGATCGCTTGGGTATAAAATATTATATCAGCAAAAATATATTTACAGGAGTAGGCGTAAAAACCCATGGATTCATGGCTGAAGCTACCGAATTTGCCATAGGCGTTAGATTATAATTGTATGAAAGCACTTTCTTATTTTGTTTGCGCATTTAGCATGTTGTTCTCCGTCGTTTCATGCGCTGGACTCGACGATTGTGTAAAATCTTCAGGCCCCATAGCCACTAAGTCCATTGATTTAGAAGGACAAACATTTTCAAAAATCATTGTCAACAGAGGTATTGCTTTGGTGGTGGCGCAGGGTTCGGAGTATAGCGTAACAGTAAAAGCCGGTCAAAATTTGGTTGACGATATACAAGTTAGTATAGAAAATCAAATGTTGACCGTAAAAGACAACACTTCGTGCAATTGGACACGGGAATACGGGCAAACAACCGTCTATATTACGGCACCTGATCTTACTCACATCCATTCCAAAACCGAACTCGAAATTACTTCAGTTGGTGTTTTGTCGTTTCCGCATTTGCGTTTGTATGCCATGGATATTTTAGATGGCTACAAGGGTGTGGGAAATGGCGATTTTAGATTAGAAGTAAATTGCCCCAACTTAACCATAGAAAACAACGACCTTTCTCGTTATTATATTCGTGGCTCAGTGCAAAATTTATGGGTAAATTTTTATGAATGGGGCGGTATTTTTTATGGCCAAGAGTTAGTAGCCAATGCCATACAAGTGTACCACCGTGGTTCCAACGATATGTATTTGCATCCGGTAGAGTCCATTACGGGATCCATTTATAATTTGGGAAACATCTATTGTAGTCCTCGACCGCCCATAGTAAATGTGCAAGAATATTACCGCGGAAGGATTATCTTCAATTAGGTTTTTACTTCTGCGTTAATTCGTGAAATACCGTTTCTAAATTTTTGTTTTTTAGATTGATTTGAAGGGTTTTGAGTCCGTTGGCTTGGGCAAAATCAAAAACATCCGTGCGGACATCATTTTCTGAACTAAAAGTGAGTTCCCAACCATTTCCTCCTGTGTGCAACTTGGCAATTAAATGCGGGATAGTCTCCAGTAATTCCGCTGAAACCGCTTGGTCAAATTCAACTTCAATGAGTTGTTGTTTTTGAGCAGCTACTACAGCCTCAATTTTTTTGTCGGCCACCAATTCGCCTTCGTTGATGATGATCACCCGATCGCAAAGGGCCTCTACTTCTTGCATGATGTGGGTAGATAACAAGACCGTTTTGTTTTTACCAACGGCCTTAATCACCGCCCGAATGTCAACCAATTGATTCGGGTCCAAACCGGTAGTAGGTTCATCCAAAATGAGTACTGCTGGATCGTGCAACAAGGCGCTGGCCAATCCCACACGTTGGCGGTAGCCTTTGGACAATTGTCCTATTTTTTTATGGGCTTCTTTTTGCAATCCGGTGAGTTCAATCACTGCTGCAATGCGGCTTTTATCGACTTTGTATACCTCGGCTTGGTAGGCCAAATATTCGCGCACATATAAATCCAAATACAAAGGGTTGTGTTCGGGTAAATACCCAATCGATTGTTGCACCTGCAGTTGTTGTGTAGATACATCAAACCCATTTACCAAAGCGGTGCCTTGATCGGCAGAGAGGTAGGTGGTTAGGATTTTCATCAAGGTCGATTTTCCGGCGCCGTTGGGGCCCAAAAAACCTACAATTTCTCCTTTTTTGATGCTAAACGAAAGGTCGTTTAAGGCTTTTTGCGTGCCATAATTTTTGGAGATGTGCTGAACTTCAATTGACATAACAAAGATTTGTCACAAAAGTAACCAATTGTGGGGTTTCAAAAATAAGCCCAACAGTTTTTTTCGCTTTGCAACAGTTAAAAATTTAGTTGCTGCAAATAGACCAGAGCGATGGGGGTTATATCGCAAAAAGGAATTATTTTTACGGCAGATTATACACTATGGATAGCAATTCAACTTGGGGAGATTGGGTACAGGCGTTGTCAAATGAACAACCCTTGCTCATTGCCGGACCTTGCAGCGCCGAAACCGAAGCGCAAGTCATGGCCACTGCTCATGGATTGCAAGCTACTCCTGCCCGAATTTTTAGAGCGGGAATTTGGAAACCAAGAACCCGTCCGGGTGGATTTGAAGGCGTAGGCGAAATTGGCCTGCCCTGGTTGCAACGCGTCAAAGCCGAAACTGGACTGCTCACCGCTGTTGAGGTAGCCAATGCCACCCATGTAAAATTGGCTCTGGCTCATGATGTAGATGTATTGTGGATTGGCGCCCGAACTACCGTTAATCCTTTTGCGGTTCAAGAAATAGCCGATGTGCTTCAAAACACCGATAAAATTGTCTTGGTAAAAAACCCAGTCAATCCTGATTTGGCCTTGTGGATAGGCGCGATAGAACGCTTGGCCCAAGCCGATATTAAAAAATTGGGTGCTGTGCACCGTGGATTTTCAACCTACGACAAATCACGATACCGCAACCTGCCCGAATGGCAAATTGCCATCGAGTTGCAACGCAAATTTCCCGAACTGCCTTTGTTTTGCGATCCGTCGCACATAGCAGGTAGACGCGATTTGTTACAAGAAGTGGCCCAACAAGCTCTCGACTTGAACTACCAAGGGCTCATGATTGAATCCCATTGCACACCTGACGAAGCTTGGAGTGATGCTGCCCAGCAAATTACCCCCGAACGCCTGGTCGAATTATGGGCCGATTTGCGCATTCCTAAAAAAACCGATTCGGCCGAGGCCTACCAAGCGGCCTTGCGCAATTTGCGTTTGCATATTGATGCCTATGATGTAAAGTTGCTTGATATTTTGGGCAACCGCATGCAAATAGCGAGTGAGATTGGGGTTTTAAAAAAAGAAAACAACGTAGCTGTACTCCAACAAGACCGTTGGAATGCCTTGCTCGAAAAAATGATACAGGCTGGAAACGAAAAGGATTTAAGTCAGGAGTTTATCTTGCGCATTTTCAAGGCTATTCACCAAGAAAGTATCCACCACCAAGAACAAGTAATTTATAACCCAGATTTGTAATGCAATTGGCTAAGATGACAGGAATTGTATACAAATCGACAGGAAGTTGGTACACGGTAAAAACCGAACAAGGCAATTTCTTGGAATGCCGCATGAAGGGAAAATTCCGTATGAAGGGCATTAAAAGCACCAACCCTATTGCGGTGGGCGATTTGGTAGATTATGAATTAGAAATCACTTCAGACACCACAACCGGCACGATTTACCACATACACGAACGCAAAAATTACATCGTCCGCAAGTCGGTGAATTTGTCCAAACAACTGCACATCATTGCGTCCAATATTGATCAAGTATTTTTATTGATCACTATTTCCAATCCACCCACGACCACCTCTTTTATTGATCGGTTTTTGACCACAGCCGAGGCCTATGGTATACCGGCTGTATTGGTATTTAATAAAATTGATACGCTCGACGATACGAACCTCGACGAGCAATTGTACTTGCAACACATTTACCAAGAAATTGGCTACACCTGTTTGCGGGTTTCCTCCACGCAACAAAAGGGTTTGGAACAATTAAAGGAATTAATGTTGGGGAAAGTGAGTATGTTTTCGGGGCATTCAGGCGTGGGTAAATCCACCTTGGTCAATGCCTTAGAACCGGGCTTGCATCTCAAAACCACCGAAATTTCCGAGCAAAGTCAACAAGGTCAGCATACCACCACCTTTGCCGAAATGTATGATCTGTCATTTGACGCCAAAATAATCGATACGCCAGGAATAAAAGGATTTGGTATGGTTGACATGCAGCCGTCCGAAATTGGCGGGTATTTTCCCGAATTCTTTCAACGCAAATCCCAGTGTAAATTCCACAACTGTTTGCACAAAGAAGAACCACATTGTGCCGTAAAAAATGCGCTCGAAAACGACGAAATCGCCTGGTCGCGTTACCGCTCGTATTTGCAAATTCTCGAAGGCGATGACGAACATTACCGCACGGATATTTACAACGACGATCGCACAGCCAGCGATGCCACCCGAAAATCCTAAGCCATGAAAGTAGTGATTCAACGCGTGCGTTCGGCCCAGGTGGCCATTGATGAAAAAGTGGTGGGGCAAATAGAAAAAGGGGTGTTGGTTTTGGTGGGGTTTGAAGCCGCCGATACCCAAGAAGACATTGATTGGGTAGTAGCCAAAACGGTCAATCTGCGCATTTTTAATGACGAAAATGGCGTGATGAACTGTTCCTTGCTCGAAACCGGCGGATCATTGTTGTTGGTGAGTCAATTTACCTTACACGCCTCAACCAAAAAAGGAAAACGGCCTTCCTATATTCAGGCGGCCAAGCCCGAAATCGCCATTCCACTCTATGAAAAGTGTATTCAAGCGTTTGAATGGGCATTACAAAAAACAATACAAACGGGTCAATTTGGCGCCGACATGCAGGTGTCTTTGCTTAATGATGGCCCAGTCACGATACTCATTGATTCTAAAAATAAAATCTGATGGATTTAAAAAACAGCCAACTCGAAGTAGACAATTGGATCAAAAACCACGGGGTGCGTTATTTTAACGAACTCACCAACATGGCCCAGCTCACCGAAGAAGTAGGAGAGGTTGCCCGCATTATTGCCCGTCGCTACGGCGAACAATCCGAAAAAGAATCAGACAAAGCCAAAGACCTGGGCGAAGAATTGGCCGATGTGGTGTTTGTAGTGCTTTGTTTGGCCAATCAAACCGGCATCGATTTGCAAGCGGCCTTTGACAAAAAGTTGGACCTCAAAACCCAACGCGACCACGATCGTCACCAACAAAACGATAAACTACGTTCCTAATGCAGGTAGATAGTCGCTCGGTTGAATTTGGAAGTCATTTGGGCACGCTCGAATTGTCTTCGTCAAAATCAGAACTAAATCGGACGTTGATTCTTCAAGCGTTATATCCCGCCATTTCTATTTTAGGTCATTCTTCTGCCGATGATGTGCGTGTGATGCAATTCGCATTATCCCAACAAACAGGTAACATTGATTGCCACCACGCCGGCACAGCCTTGCGTTTTTTAACGGCCTATTTTGCTTGCAAAGATGGCGTTTCTGTGGTGCTAAAAGGATCATCCCGTTTGCACGAGCGCCCCATCGCGCCTTTGGTTCATGCCTTGCGTTCCTTGGGGGCTTCGATAACTTATCTAGAAAAAGAAGGTTTTCCTCCCTTGAAAATTACAGGACAAAAACTAACGAATCATTTGGTTACCCTTTCGGCAGCCCAAAGCAGTCAATTTATTACCGCCTTGTTGCTTATAGGCGCTTCGTTGCCCAACGGACTTGATTTGACTCTTGAAGATGAGGTTGTTTCGGCGCCCTATATCACCATGACCATGACTTTATTGAAAAGCATCGGTGTCGAGCTGCAACAACACGACAACCGTTTTCATATTTCCCCCTTGCCGGAAGTAATTCCGCAAACAATTAAACTCGAATCCGATTGGTCTTCGGCGTCCTATTATTATGCAATAATCGCATTAACTGCAGTGGGAACCTCAATTTCCCTCAGTACCTTTTTGCCCAAAAGTCGTCAAGGCGATGCCGAAGTGGCGCAATTATTTGCTGTATTTGGCGTGCGCACCACCTATGAAGGAAATTACATCATCCTCAAAAAAGAACATGCAGTCGATTTTTCAACTACGCCTGAACTAGAATTTAATGTATTGGCCCAACCCGATTTGGCGCAAACCATCGCGGTGACTTGTGCGGGCTTGGGATGTAACGCGTTTATCAGCGGATTGCAATCGCTCAAAATCAAAGAAACCGATCGCTTGCTGGCGCTCCAAACCGAATTGACCAAGTTGGGTGTAGCCGTGCAAATCACCGAAAATTCCTTGCGTTTGCAGTCGCCACATCAGCTCAAATCGGATGTGCAAATTGATACCTACAACGACCACCGCATGGCCTTGGCATTTGCGTGTTTGGCCGTAAAAATTCCCATTAGCATTCAAAATCCGGAGGTTGTAGCCAAATCCTATCCCGAATTTTGGACGCATTTGGATCAAATTGGGTTTCAATGCCAACAATAAAACTTCGCAGCCTTTGTGTTTAGGGCAATTTCAAAAATAAACCACAAAACACTTGACATCCGCTCTTTCACGATAGTATATTTGCGCTCCTTTGAGAAACAGCCCATTGGCTTGAATTTAATTTGTAACACTACGTTCAGACTATGAAATTATCGCACTTCAATTTTAATTTGCCCAAAGAATTATTAGCCGAATTCCCTACCGAAAACAGAGATGAATCGCGCTTAATGGTGATCAACAGAGCCACCAAAACCATTGAACACAAAATGTTTAAAGACGTGATCGATTATTTTGAGGACGGCGATGTGATGATTTTAAACAACACCAAAGTATTTCCAGCCCGTTTGTACGGAAATAAAGAGAAAACCGGTGCCCGCATCGAGGTGTTTTTGTTGCGCGAATTGAATGCTGAGCAACGTTTGTGGGACGTATTGGTTGACCCAGCGCGAAAAATTAGAATTGGTAATAAATTATACTTTGGCGACGACGATTC
>Ga0315908_10001155_pt1 | contig 20178 bp, 8 predicted proteins | sample LakEriMetagenome_12_FD_203520 | JGI IMG/M metagenome (GOLD analysis project Ga0315908, IMG submission 203520) | Freshwater fungal communities from buoy surface, Lake Erie, Ohio, United States - Buoy 4 MA124 | ecosystem: Environmental > Aquatic > Freshwater > Lake > Lake biofilm | place: USA... | reverse complement strand
TTCCCGAACACCCATACCTTTATAAATAAATTATTTATTATGATAATATGATAATATGATAATATGATAATATGATAATATGATAATATGATAATATGAAATTAATACATAAATAGATTTTTCTTCCTAGAATGACCGTGAATATCACAATAGAAAATAAGATTTTTGTTTTCCTTAAGTTTCTTGACCATCTATTTAGCATAATAAATAGTAGGATGATTCTGCTTACTAGGATTGGCCCATTACCTATTAAGATCCTATGCACATAATCCAACTCTATAATTACCATTAAGAACCCCATCAGGATTTAACATAGGAATAATCTTGAAAATGAAATTTTCTCTCAATAGTTGAGATTCAATACTAGTTCCAGTTAAATAATCTATAATGTATTCCATCATATAACTGGCCATTGATTCTCCAGGATGTACTCGAGATGTTATCATAATGGTTTTCTTTTCTTTTTTTTCTTCATTTTTGCCATCCTTGTAGTCAGTTATTACTAGATAATCACAGTTGTTACCTGCCTCTGTCTAGCAAAGATTTTTACGTTTTATTTTGTGTTTACGGAGAGGGTCTGTTTCTAGGTTGTCTAAATACTATTGCATTTAACTATAAGTATAAGGGAAGCAGTGGGCAAGGTATACTGTGTCTAGTTTGTAGGGGAATTTTATGCTAAATGCTAGTGAATAGTAATAACCCTAATCATAATTTATTTAATATTAAATAATAATATTATCATATAAATTTATTATATTATTATATTATATAATATATTAATATATAATAATATTATGATATATAATAATACTGCATTTTTTCTCTTCATGTTATTTTGATAATAACAAATATCATATCCATCTCAATACCATCCTACTCCCTTTTACCTAGCTAGAGTTTCGCTATAAACCAATGGTTTCATTCCTTAATTATAAAGGGAGTCAGGCTTCATCATGTTAATTATGTTGAATCTATATTCTTAATTTTATCGCACGTTTGCAATAGAAAAGTAGTACCATTGAGTGTTACCTGCTGTGAAATAATCTGGTTTCAATATTAAATTATACTCAAATTCAGATCTATTTTATTATTAAATGATAATGATAATATGATAATATGATAATATGATAATATGATAATATGATGATATATAAAAGTATTTACATTTATATGGCCCTCCTGAGATTACCACTCTCAAATCTACTTTCAAATACAAGAGTAGTATCATTCTAACTTGTTGGAATATAAAATGGTAACATATCTAACTTGAACTCATCCAACTATGAATCCTTTGTAAAAGCACTTGGATCACTACAATCATAAACCACTCTATTGATTAGAGTGTCACTAAAACAAAACTTTTCAATTTCCCTTTTCAATGCATTCTCTAATACATCTGCTTTAGGAACATACAAAGGTTCATAAGGATCATCTCTTGGTAGAAATTCAGGGTTTCTTGGAAGAAGGTTAAAATCGGTTCCTGTCTTTATCATTTGTGATAGAGTTTTACCATTCTTCATTTTCCGGTATAAATTTTTATTGATTCCAAAAAATTTCTGTTGATCTTGTTCTTCGCTCTCATCACCTACGATTTAACGACGACGTTCATCACATAGTTCTGCTATTAATTATATTTTATTTTTATTTTTATTTGTTTTTATTTGTTTTTATTCTATTTATCTATTTTTATTCTATATTTGTTAATTTATTTTATTATATTTTATTCTATTTATTTGGATATATTTTATTTTTGTTCCTATATATATATTGATAATATTTTGATTTTTTACTATCTTGGATATGGAAACCATACCTTGACTCAATTTGATTCAATTGGTTTTCCTTAATTTCTACCATATTATTAGGGATTTACCATTGTAAGCTTCTTCTGAGTCTTTATCATCTTGTAAATTATCTTCTTATTCGTTCAATTGATTTTCGCTGAATCTTTCCTCTTCATCGTTAAACTCACTTTCAAACTCATTTTCATTTAACTCCATAAATAATTATACTTTATTTATTATATAATTAATTTAAATTTTTATGTTATATATTTATTTTTTTTTCATTATTATAGCTTATTTATCTCTCTATCTATATTTTCAAGCAAATTATTTAAGCAATTTTATTCTTCTAAGTTATAAACATCTCCTTTATTTTTATTATAACAATCTACATATTCCTTATTATTTATTTCAAATATTCTAAATAATTTCGAATCATATTTTTATGAATTTTAAATACAGTTTTTAATTTAATCTATTTAATCATATTCTGTATTTTTTATACATTCATAAAATTCTTCATATTTTTAAGCATAAAAATACTTTATTTTTTCTTAATATTTTTGTAATATTTTATCATCTATTATCTATAATTATTCTTCTATTTACTCAATTAAACTCATTGTTTATATTAAAATATAAATTGAAATATTTTAAAGATAAATATAAGTCAAAAACTATCATCTAATGCATTTTTTTTTCTTTGTATCTGAAATAATTATTAATCATTTATAATTAGAATATTTAAAATTAAAATAAATTACATTAACTGAAGGTTGAGCTTACTTTTCGTTTATCTATTCCAATAATCCTATTAACTCATCTTCTGAAATTTTGTTTTAGAAATTTTGTTATTTTGATGTCTTTGATAATATAAATAAAGTACTTAGATCAGATAATTTTCTATTTAAACTGCTCTTTCAGGCTTTACTAATTTAATTCTGGAGACTAAAAATAAAAGAATAAATTAAGATTAAAAAATACGTCTATCTTTAGCACTTAAATCTAAAATATTGTTTAAAACTTGCTCTTTCCATTCTTCATATTATCTACCAAATATAATTAACAAATTACGCTTTTTTCTGCTATTGCTCAGCTTGTTATTATTAAGTTAATCTTTATTACTATTATTACTAAGCTTACATAATTTAAATTTATAATATAATTAAGATTTTATAAAATATTTATTCAAAATATTATTTGCCTTTTTCTCCAATTCATAATTAATTCTTACTCTTTCTTTTTATACGTAATAAAATTCAATTTGCATTATTCATCTAAAAATTTTTCATATAACATATTTATAAATTCTTAAATATTTCGATTATTCTTTTAAAAAAAATAATATATCTGAAAATCATAATGATAATCTAAAATTAGAGATATTAATTCATAATATATAATTCTATTGTTTGTGATAAATGCTATTTTATTTTTTTTACTTATTAATCTATTAAAAATGATTGTTTTTAAAACTTTTAATTGATTATAATTATCAATAAACTAAATATTATAAGAGTTGTAATGATTGTCAAAAATAAATTTATCTATAATATAATTTCCATCTATAATATTTATAACAAATTAATTATTGTTATTTTAAATTTATTTCGTTATAAAATTGAGATTTGTGTTTTTATAAACTGTATTATTACTTATTATTTCATCATTTTATAAATATTTGCATTATTTTTTATTTTCATATAGCATCAAAACATTGAACCCTCTGTTATGAATTTCTTCTCCTATTTTATGAAAATATTCACTTTATTCAGATTATTAGCATTCACTCCTTATTATGATTGAACATTAGCTGTACAATTAATCAAATTAATATTATAATTAAAAGTTCTCTATACTCTTTACAGTTATTAAGAATATTACACTCATTATACTAAATAAGTAAATATATTTCTTTTCTTTTTGTTAGTTCTTATTTATAAATATGCTTAAATTTATTAATATTATAATCAATGATATTTGATAAGTTGATAGAATCATTTTTTAATGATAGTAACTTATTAATATTATAATCAATATTGTTGAAAAACTTAATATAGATTTGTAAAAATAATTCAAATGATAAAATCTAAAAAATATCATTTTCAATAAATAAAATATCGATAAAAAAAATATTATAAACAATTAATTCTATGAATAATCAAAATTTAATTTGAATAAAGATTAAATGTTATTTAAATTTGAAATCAAAATATAAAATATGACTAAAATAAAAGATATTATACATTAAAATCTTTATTACAAATCAAAAATATTAAAAATGTTTATTTTCCATCTATAATAATGTTTAAAGAATTTAATAGATATTCCGTCATCAATAAATTACAATATGTTTTAAAAAAATACAAGAATTATATAATTATAGTTATTGTAATTCTAAGTATAGTAATATAATTAATATTAACAAGCAATAAAGACAAAAATCAAAATCAAAAATAAAAAATATTAATCTAAAGATATTTTATTTTTGAAAAAAAATTAAACAAAAAATTATATAGCAATTTAAAAAAATAGAAAGAAAATGCTGTAGTTTATTGGATGAATATTTTCAATAGATATGAAAATTAAAATATGAATAAATCCTTAAATTACTCCTTTTATAATTACTATGGTATAACTTTATTCTTAATTTTAATACTATAAAGAACTATTTTGATAACATATTTAATGTAATCCTTGAATAAAAAATACTAAAAATACTGTAATCAATTCTATTAATACTAAAATTATTCTAGAATCTGTTTATTAATTATTCTATAATTATTAGATATGATTTATTCTTATTATATTTAAATAAATTCCTAGTCCAATTGATATTAATATAATTATAATTAATTTAAATTCATTTGAAATATTTCTTACATTTAGTATTATTGAATTATTTTGAGATTCATCATCATAATTGTAAGAATTATCATTTTTATTATTTTAATACTCTATTATAGATAGATCTATTGTTTTATTAATTATTATATTATTTTTTTTATTTTCATTTGTCAAATATCAAGTTTATTAACCTTTATTTTCGATAATTTAATTTTCTTCATTATCCTCATTTTATGAATTATCGGAGTCTATTACTAAAATATTTTAATCTTGATTTTTCTATAATTCAATGTATTAATTATTCATTTTAATAACTTTTATATTTGCTTATTTGCGTTACGAGATTCATTTTGATTAAATATAAAAATATAATTTATTATTACGTAATATGGAAATATTTATATGATAATAAATATAATTCATTATAATTAATAAAAAAGTAATTATTAAATAAGTAAAAATATTAATAATAATAAGAAAATAATAATATTAATAATAAAATGATAGGAGATAATAAGGAGAGAAGAAAAGCAAGTCATTCAGGTTCATGGTACAACAATAATGGAAAGGAACTTTAATAAGAAATAAAGCAATATATCGATTAAAGTGAAGATAAAATAAAAGAAATGAAGAAGTTAAAAGCAATAATAGGTCCTCATGCAGGATTTAGATTCTCTGGAACTACAGCAGGTTATTGTTATAAGTATTTGTAAAAATTTGCTAATAAAAAAATAAGAGTTTTTTTATTAGGACCTTCACATAAATTGGGATTTGATTGTATTGCATTAAGCAAACTTAAATATTATGACAGTCCAATCGGAAATTTAGAAGTAGATATTGAGACAATTAGCAGTTTAGAAAGAGATTTGAAGGAAAATAATGTATAATACATTTTTACTAATAAGAGTTAGGAAGTATTGAAATAATAAAATATAATAATAATAATAATAATGATATTAACAGTGATAAAATAATATAATAATAAAATAGGAAAATGAACATTCTCTAGAAATGCATCTTCCATTCTTAGCATATATGAGTGAGAGTGGAAATATAAAAATGAAATTAATTCCGATAATGGTGGGTTGGACTGATAGTAATTACGAAGAAACAATTGGAAAAGTTTTGGCTAATTACTTTGATTAAGAGGATGTTTTATTCGTTATCAGTTCAGATTTCTGTCACTGGGGAGCTAACTTTGACTACTTTCCTTATGATAAATAGTTTGGAGAGGTTCATCATAGCATCGCATAGTTGGATTAGACAGCTATGCAGATTATTATGTAGCATGATTCTAATGCTTTTTACAATTATATTCATTAAACTCAGAATACTATTTGTGGAAGGCATCCTATACAAATTTTATTAGCTGTATTATTATATTAATATTGCTATATTATTATTTATTTTATTATTATTATAATTATATTATTATATTATTTATTATTTATTATTTATTTATATTTTTGTTTGTATATATATTTTATATTAGACAATCTAAAAAAGTCAATTATCAAAACAATTAAAGACTCAATTTGTTTAATATAGTTAATCCAATCAAGCAAAAAGTAAAAAAGATTCAAGCGTAAGTTATGCAGCAAGTGCAACTTATTTATGAATAAAATATAAAATAAATTTGGGTTTAATAATAATAATAAAATTATTTTTTTATAATAAAGTAATTATAAAAATTAATACAATATGTAAAAAAATGATAATTACTAATTGGCTGATTAAGTTTAATATTGGAAAGAAATGTACGAAAAATTATTAGATGAAAATATCAAGATCAAAGAGAAAAACCTAAATAATATTTAATCTGATTCAGAAATGACTAAAGACTAAAAAATAGACATTTTAATATCAGAAAATTCATAATTGAGGAAATCACAATTAAAGTTAAGGAAAGTTAATGCTGGTCTAGAAGCAAATATTAAACAGTATTAACAAGGTATTATCATAATATTTTATTCTTTTTTAGACAATTCTACTTTAGAACAATTAAATAAAAAGCAAGCTGAAGAATTAAACTATTTGAAAAATATTTTTAAAGATAATAACAATAACAACAATAATTATAACAATAACAATAACAATAATAATAATAATAATAATAAGAAAAATACTAATACTATGATTTTAAATTTTGATAGTATATATGAACAATAAATAATGATGCAAAATAGCAATAACTCTTTAATATCATAAAATAACAACAAAAATAATTTGGAAAACAGTACGAATATTAATAATAACAATATTAATAAATAAAATGATAGGATTTATATTGAAGAGTTAAAAGAAGAATTAAAAATAAAATCAAGTCTTATCGAAGAACTAAAAATAAAAATACAATATGATGAAAGCAACATGTTATAATTAACTGAAGAATATTAAAAAAGATTGCAAAAGTTAGAAAAGTAAAGTAGAATTGGAGAAATACAAAGCGAAAACTTAATGTTAAAACAAGAAATAGAGGAGAATAAATAAATAATAAAAAGTTTTAATAGAGAATAAGGTTAGAGCAGTATTTATAATGTAAAATAAATAAAGAAAGAATAATTAGAATTTATGAATACATTATGTCAATAATTAAATATAAAGATAAGTAGTAAAAGAAACTAAAGAATATTTGAAGAGAATAATCAAGAGAATGAAGATTTAGATTTAGAAATTCATAATTATAAAACATAAATAATAAACTAATTGAGAATTCTTCATAACTAGAATAATAATATTTACAAATTAATAAAAGAAACTAAAGTTTTTTTATAATAATTGGATTTACAACCTCTGATAAATTACGTTGACATAAAAAAATAATAAATATTATCAAAAAACATGGAGAAAATAGACTAATTAATAAATCAACTACACCAAATCGAATCTAGTAAAGTGAATATCTTAACATCAAATGAGAAATCCTAATCTGATAATGAAAAATCTTTAACAAAAATAGACTCTTTTAGCAACCTTAAAATAAGATCAAGTAAATTCAAAGTGGAAAATATAAGAATAACATAGATACCGACTTTAAATTAAGGTAAATTGAATCAAGTTTAGATATAGATGGTGTTTAATGAATAAAAATATATGAGTTAGTTTTATAATGTAGGGAAAATGTAGACTATTGAGTTTAATGATAATAATGAAAATATAGTGTTCAATTATAAAGATAATGAGTAGAGTTAGTTTTTGGAGGTGCAGTTGTTTGACAGAAATTATAACCTTATAGCTATGTTGCCAGATATTTAGGTAACTCAATCTGATAAATTTATTAATTAAGAGCTCATCAATACAAATAATCTACTCATAGGTGCAAGGCTCATTTTCAATATCAAAAAAATATGATAAAAATACCTATTTATAATATATTATGTATTAAAATATTAATGATGATGATCATGAATTAGCTTGGAAATAGAAATCGAGAATTGCTCTTGTACTTTAATTGATAGGCTGATTGTTTTGATAATGCTTTTATTAGAGAACTGCTCTGACATTAGTTGCTAAGACTTTTCCTAATTCAACCCCCATCTAATCATAACTATTAACTCCTAACAACCATCCCTCGACACTGACTCTATGTTCATACATACTCAACAATTATCCACAATTGAAAGCATTCAATTCTTCTTTGAATAATATACTGATACTACCTCTATCTCCTTTGAATATCTTAGCATTTAATAATTCCTCACTCACCCCTTCCTTCTCTAACTCATCCCTACTCTTGCCTACTGCTAGAGCATCTGGCTAACTAAAGAAATTACTCATCAGTTCATCATGATTCCTTATTCCATTTATATTAATTTCATGCTGACTTTTACAATATCCTATAAATTCTACAGCCACTGTTCTTCCTTAATGCAGAAGTTGGAAGAATGAGTGTTGTGAGTTAGTTCCAGGTTCTCCGAATATAATAGATCCTGTACAGTTAGGATCTGTGATTAATTGGTTAGATAATGAACATTGTTTTCCGTTAGATTCCATATCCATTTGTTGAATGTGGGCTACGAATCTAGAGAGGGCTTGACAATATGGGATAATGGCTCTGCTTTAGAGTTAAAGGATTTGGGTATTGTAGTAACCTATTAAGGCTAGAAGAGTTGGTAGATTAGAGCAGAGAGGGTTCTCAAGGAATTATTTATCCATGTCATGTTAACCCTTTAGGAATTATGATATAGTGTGGAATCCGAAGTAAAGACTAAGTGGAACTACCCCTATTGCACTACTCACACTAAATCTTCCTAATTATAATTTAAGTATAGTAATATAAATTATGATAATATGATACCTCCTACCCAATCCCAGAACCTAAATATATGACGTATTCCAAAATCTTGACATGCTTTTAGATTAGTACTACAGGCAACAACATGCTTACTAATACATTCTTTAGCCTTTTCTTAATCTTCCTTTAAGTTATAATGAGTAAGAATCCAATCTCTAACAGTATGAGCATTCAACATAGTTTCTGCAGTGGTAAATGTTTTGCTATTAACTATCACAATAGTTTCTTCTACATCTAATCCTTATACACTTTTCTTAAAATCAATAGGATCCACATTAGCTAAGAATCGCATTTCCCTTCCCTTTTAAGTATACTCAGGGTGTAATCTTAATGCTTCATAAACGAATTCAATTGATAAGTAACTTCCACCTATTCCAATCAATAATACCTTAGTTAATCTTTTATTAGAATAACCTAAGTAATCTCCGTTACGTACTTTGTCTGAGAATTCTTTTATCTCTTCTAATACTGAATGTACTTCTTCTACTACGTTCTTACCATTTACTAATATTTTTTAATCTTTTGGAGCTCTTAATGCTGTATGAAGTACACTTCGTTTTTCTGTAATATTCATTATATCACCTTAGAATTGTTTTTATTTTTTTTAATAGATTTCTTTTTATTCTAATAGCTTTTCAAATATGTTTAACGTTTCTTTATTTATTTTTGTGTGTGAACAATCTAACATTATTTTATTATCAATATCTCTAAATTATAAATATTTCACTCTTTCTTAATCATTTAACAAATCTTTGAATTTTTATTATTTTAATTCTTTTTCATACTAATCTACTAGATCTTACATTATTTTATTATTATATAAAATTTTATTTAATTGTTATTATATTGATAATCATTTATTATGTATCTAATAAAAATTTAATAAATTTATTTTATTAATTTGATTTATTATAATTAAGAAATTTTCATATTAATTCATTATATTGTAAATGAAGTTTTTATTTAGAATAATAGTTTATATATTAATCATTTTTAAATGTTATAGTATAAATACTGAAAAATATTAATATGATGAATTGAAATTGGCATTATTTGTTAATAGTTTGTTTAGCAAGTAAAATATTTAAGACTTTAATTATATAATTAAAAATAATAGTGAGCTTAATAGAAATAGTATTTAATAATTAGATGAAATATTGAATTAAACAAATTAAATAACTAATAATAGTTTAGTGCTTAATAGATAAATCTATTAAAATATATTCAAATTATAATAGATATAATTTAATTAGTTTTGATCATATTATAATTAATTTTATTAAAATATTATAGTAAATTAAATTGATGAAAAATAGCCAAGTTTGAATATATTAATTTTTAATATTATTATGATAAACTTCGAGAAGATTCTGAATTATTTATATAACTATAAGTGATTATAAAAAACAAATGAATCATATTTTTATTATGATCTTTTACGCTTGATTATGATATAAGAATAATAAACTATATTAAAATATTTATTCTCAAAATATTAAAAGATGATATATATATTTTTAAGATAAAAGTCTAATTTTTATTATTTTTTACATTAAATAAATTTTAAAACAAATTGATAAATTAAAAATGAAAAAAGATATGAATATTATAAATATAAAGAATATAATAAATATAATATATTTTAATTTATTAGTAATTGTATAATAAATAAATATAGTGTGAATAATAAATTGATGAAAGAATATAAATTATTGGTATTTTTGGGATTAATTAGTATAATTTTTTGCCATGATGATGAATACCACACAACTCCAGAAGACATAAAAGAAGCAATTTCATCTCGTGTGATAACATATGGTAGTGTAGTCCGTATCCAAAATTATAACTCCCAATACTTTTTACACTCACACGATATAAAGTACGGTTCAGGATCATAACAACAAACGATAACAGGTTATCCTGATAAAAATGACCAAAACTCATTATTCATAATAAAAGGTAAAGACGGAGAAGACAAACATTTTTAATAAATAGTAAAATGTGGGGATATAATCCGTCTCGAACATTCTCTTACATAAAAGAATATTCATACTCATAATATTTAGAGTCCGATTAGTCATAATTTGGAAGTAAGTGCTTATGGAAGGGAAGGAGAAGGAGATGAAGCTGATGATTGGATTATTTAGTGTGTATAAAGTAGTTATTATTGGAATAAAATAGTTGAGGATAATAGATAATTAACTGGAGCAGATTATTTTGTTTTGAAAAATAAGTTATTAGGGGCTTATTTGGGGCTTAATAAGGCTTATGTTTATAATTAGTCAAATTGTGGAAGGAATTGTCCGATTGCAGGATAGTTGGAGGTATATGCTATTCATAGATTATCTTAAGATTCATTATTTTCTATTCATTCCGTATTTATTATTCTTTTATCTTTAGGGAGTCTTTTATAATATTCCAAAAGATGCTCATGATGATCATATTAATAATATTAATTATGATAATAGATAATATATCACAGATGATTTGTGATTAAATATAAATATTATTTTAAATAAATTAAATTGTTATTGATTTATAATTTATAGTTTCATAAATAATATTATTAATTTATGTGGAATTTAGCGAACATTAATACTCTTTCAAGATAACACTAACATCTGGAACAATACTATAAACATAAAAGCTTAGTGAAGACAATAAAAAATAATAAAGGTGCAATTTTAATAGATGATTCTGAACCATGTAGGCCTGCATTTTTGTAAGGTGAGGCAAAGAATCGAAAAGTAAAATAATATAAAATAAATATTAGAAAAAAATGCAAAGAGACATGGAAATTGAAGTGGAAAATAGATGTTTATTCAATAAGATGCAAGAAGTAACGAACAAGCCAGGAGAACTGAACCCAATATTATTGAAAAAATAAATGTATTAAAAGGGTAGTTTGAATTTGGACAGCAGAGTTTAAAATATGAAGACTATTATTAATTAGAATTAATTTATGGAAAATAGATTATAGAATATGAAGAGTATTGTTGATATTAAGTAGAAAGAGAAGGAATATTAGATTAATGAAAGTTATATCAAAAGCATAAGCAAACATTCAAGTAATCATAATTATTTTATTCATTTAGGAAGGATTGTCAATTGTTTTTTGGATTAAGAGAAGAAGAAGAAGTATGCCAGTACTTCTTTAATGAATAAACAGCCTAAACAGTTGCAATATTAGAGTGAAGCCAATTTACATAAGCCGTTAGAAAATCATGACGAAAATGAGTAATAAGAAGAAGGAGAAGGATTCTTTATCACTGGTTAGTAGTAGGATGATTAAATAAATATTAAGGAAAAAGTTAACAATAATGATGATTAGCAGGAATAATAATTATGATTTATATTTTATAATCTTAATATTATTATTATTTATAGTTATATTATTATTATCATCATTATCTATATAAAATTTATATTATTAATAATTATATTTTTCAAAAATTTCTATATAATGAATAGTGTTGGTAATTTGTAAATTTATCTATAAAATAATTAGAATATTTAAATAGTGATGAATGAGTTTTGCTGTTATTATTAATAAACATTCTTAAAATCATTAATAAATTTTAATTACTTTTTTTTTAAGAAAATAATTAAATTTTAAGGCATAATATTAAAATGCAATAACAAATTATATTAATTATCAATAATTTTTGTAAAATAAAACTAATCAAACTAAAACAATTTTGAATTTTATTATTTTAAAAAATTAAAATTTGACTAACTACATAGAATGATTTTATTAAATTAAGGAAAATTAAAATATATTTAATCAAAATAATATAATAAATTAACTAAAAAATAAGAATTTTTAATATAAAAGATGAAAATATAGAATTTTAGTGATATTTTAAATTATTTAAATTAAAACAAGAAGGAATAAATAAAAAATTTAAAACAGCATTAAAAATAAAATTGATAATAATGAAATAATAAAAATCCCTAAAATAAACATTCTTTTAAATAATTTTAAAAATTTAAAATATATTTAAAATAATATTAATTTATGATATTTTTTACACTTTACTTTTTAGATTTTTAATTTTATGAGATATTAAATAAGATAAAACAATATAAAATTTATATTTTATAAAATAAGAATAGGCAATTATATTTTAGCTATTTCTTTTAATATCTAGGGTTTTGCTTAGTTTTTTAATTTAAAAAAAATTTAAAAAAATATATTTAACAAAAGTAGTTAGTAATTTTTAATTTAAATATTTTTTTTAATAAACTATATTATTTTGATAGATATTGAAATAATTTATTGAGAAATATTTTTATAACCCAGTTTCAATTTTTTTATTAGTTTATTGATTTTTCTTTTTAAATTTTTATATATCCATATATTTATTAAATAATAAAATAATAATAAGTAATCAATTAAATATAAATTATTGATTGATTGAAATCAAAAAAAATAATATAATATTTTAACATTTATTATTTGAAAAAATTTAAAATATTTTACTATTGATTTTATAATTAATATTTTTTTTAATAATTATCATATATTTGAATAATAATTTACTAAAATTAAGTATGTCTTTTTAAGTTATGATCAAAATTTTTAGTAAAGATTTATAAACAAAAAATGAAAGGAAATAAAAAAACTAATAGCGGTTTTAGACTATATTTAATTGAGAAGCAAATTCAAAGTGATTAAAGGATTAAAAGACCTTACAAATATTTTTTAGATCAATGGCAGTTAGAATCATAAGAATTAAAAGATAATTATTAGAATAGAGCTGATTAAATAAAATAATAGTAAAAAAAAATTAATAAAAATAAGTCAGAATTTAATTAGGATTTATTAAAAATAAACATGATTACTAAATTCAAAGAATAAATATAAATCACACCTAAATGAATAGTAAAGCCATTGAATGAATAAGAAATTTCTTTTGAATAATAGAATATTATTCTAAATTAAGATTTATAAATTTAATTTTTAAATGGAAATAGATTGGAATAATTAATTCAATAAATAAAAATTTAGGTTTATTACTATAATGGTTTAAGATTACATGGTTTATTTAGATATAATAATTTTAAATAAAAAGTTTTATCAATATCTCCATTATTTGAAGATAAATTTGAAGTAATTAAAAGTACAAATTAAAATGATTTTATAATAAAAATAATTAAAGACAATTAAGAAATAATTATTTATGATGAAAAAAATAACAATTTTAGAAAATATGACATTTTTAAAATTATGATAATTTTTAAAAGATTCTTAAGAAATTATAATGTTTATTGTTAATGATAATTATATATTAAATTAATTATCTCATTACTGTTATTATATATTATTTTCATCTAATTCTTCTTCTTTTTTTTAATCTTCTTTTTTATCGCCTTTTTTTTAAGTTATCCCTTATTATTTGTGGTTCTTCTTAGATAAAAGTGCTTCTAACTTATTATTTTTATAAATAGCTTTAATAACTTCTTAATTTTAAAGTCCGTCATCGTCTATATTAATAGTAACAGGGCCATCATTAATTAAGGCGACTTACATATGATTCTAAAAGACTCCAGTCTTAACCTTATCTTTCTAATAGGACATCTCTACAACTTTGACAAAGTAATCAAACATTATTCTTGCCTGATCTGCATCCATACTCTACCTGAAATCAGGCTTATTACCATTCAAAGTGGCATTCAGAGTAAACTAACTAACTAATAATACCTCATAATTATTATCTATTATACAGCTTGACCATCCTTTATCTTTATCATCTTTCCATAATTTAATCTTCAAAATCTTCTCACCCCAATATTTCAATAGTTCTTTACTATCTCCTTATGCTATTCCTATTAAACATACTATACCTTTTCCAATTTCGCTCACTTTTTGGTTGTTAACAGTCACAGAGCCTTACAAGCATCGTTACAATACAATGCGCATTAAATAAATATAATAATATTATAATATAGATAGTTGAGAATAGAATATAAAGTAGACTTTATTATAAGTGTATAAGAGAGGAGTGTATGTATCTGATTATAAAGTATTTTATAATTTTAGTAATAATTGAGCATAGAAAACATATGGCAATTCAATTCATCAAGCCGGGTTAAGAGTAGTAATAATAAACTATAATTGATCAAACTTGCAGATATGAGTTATTCCTGAAGATAATAAACAATGAGACTGAAGCATGTATTAGCAGTATTGAGGATAATTAACTGAATGTTAATAGTCTTGTCAATAATTTCAGTTGGACAATTCTTCATTGTGCTTCTTTTATTGGTAATTAGAAGTTAGTCGAGTATTTGCTTAAAAGAGGAGCTGATCCCAGTTTAAGAAATAACTAGGGAATGGTACCTGTTTAGTTGGCTGAACATGCTAATTAGATTCATATTGTTCATTTCATCAATTAGTTTATTATCAATCATGATATAATTTAACAATACTCCTCACTCTCCTGACTTTGATATTATTTTCATTGTCATACTTAATACATATTATATTCTATTTATATTCATATTTACATTATATTTTAATATATAACATTATATTTTCATATATTAATCATCTTTTCATATTTACATTATTTTTTTATATTTATATTATTCTAACTTTATTACATTATGTTTTTTATTATATTTAATATATGCATTATATTTATATAAAAAAAAATTTATTTTCAGATGTAAATTATATTTGTATAAAATATATTAAATTTAATAAATAAAAAATTTAAAGAAAATATATGATGAATAATGTAAGTAAATTAATCAATATTACTGTTGAAGCTACTTCAAGTTATTTTCAAACTATTCAACCTACAATAAAGTATCAAATTTCAAAACACTCCTATTTTTATAATTTAAAATCAAACCAGGAACAACTTCAACCAATTCATACATGAGTTTCTAAAGATTCTTGACTTTAAGGGAAGTATAAATAGCTTAAAGGGTGAATTCAGGTACATTATGGTATTATAAAGAGTGCTAATCAGGTTAATCCAAGATAAAAAGCAGTCTATTATCAATAGTGAATAAAACCAAATAATTTTTGAATTGACTGGTCAATTTACCAGTGTCTCTCATTACTTTTATCTCACTTACTACTAATGGATCGTTTTTTAGTTCTTCAATTTTGAAATTTATCAGAACTTATTTTATATCTTCAAAGTTTACTTTTTCTTCTTGCTTTTTATTTTAGTATTTGTGGATTTGTTATTATACTTCTTTTGGTAGAAATTCATTAATTTGGAATTCATCTTCACATTCTTGTACCGTATTTATTTTCATTAATTGTAAACAAACTTCATCAAAATTTACTCCTGAATGCTTATTTTTATGTGTTGTATATTAAGTAATTATTCTATTTATTATTTTTATATCATTTTTATAATATACTTTTGATAAGATTATAGTCTAGTAAATTCAAGACTTAACATTTTTTGCCATAACAAAATAATATCTGCTCCTAATTCTCTATGAATTTCTATTAATTATTTTTAAATTGCCATAAACTTTAATTTTTCATTATACAAGTCATTCTAAAATAATAAATAATATTTACTGACTATTTGTTATTAACAACCATATCATAAAATAATTAAGTAAATTTAGAACTCCTCTCAAGATTTTCTTGAATTATATAGGCCAACTTTTTTTTTTTGTTTTGTATTCCCTCCAATATTTTATTATAGACATTTGAATAACTGATAAACTCTTCTTGAAATATTTTGATAACTTATTTATCTAAAAATTCTACAAACTTTTATTGATTTTGTTTTTACATTTCATAATTTTCATCAAGTTTTTCTAAAATAACTGTGAAACACGGATAATTAATTTTATGTCTGTCTTAGTCCTTGTTGAAAGCTGAAGAAAGTCCTTACTGATTTTTTAATTATTTTAATATCATTTGTTCATTCAAAAATATCTCTTTAAAATATTTTACAATACAAACATTAGCCTAAAATTAATTTTTAGTTTTACCTACTCAGATATCTAGAACTTCTTTTATAAATTAATTAGTATTATTTAGCAAATCTTGTTTTAAAATTAAATTTCCTTATTCTTTTAAGAATCCCATTATTTTAATAATCCAAAACTTTTTTTTTTTTTATCATAATTTTGTTACTAATGTAAACTTTTTTTTAAATTGTTTGGTATTTAATTACTCTGATTCAAATCTTAAGAATTCTTTTAAACAACTTGATCTTATTATTCGTTAAAAAAAGATTGACTTTAAGTTATATTATCATCAGTTATTTTTTGTTATTATTCTTAGGAATCATCACTGTTTTATTGTTATTTTTGCATTAATAATATAAATAATTAATTTTTATTTAATTAATAAAAATATATATTTAGAATAATATTGATGTATGATAAATAAAAAATAATAAATAAGTTTTAAATTTATAATAATATCAAACATCATAACTCTTTTGATATAGAATTTATGCAAGAAAATCAATAGGATCAGCTGGCCTCATTTCACTTACTTCCAATAAGGCTTCTTATAAATAAGGATTTACATGAGTAATTAGATATTTCCTAAAGTTATCATCATATTCCAATATTTCATTGTTATTTATATATTCCAATTATTCTTCAAGAATTTTTTATTTTACATTCTCTTATTTCTCATTCTCTTCTTACTTTTGCCTCATTACCTTTTCCTTTTCCTAATTTATTTGTTTATCTATATTTGTATAATATTCTAAATGTTTTTCAACTATCAACTTAAAATCTTATAAATAATTGTTTGGTCTTCCATTCTTGATTTATATAATTACATGATAATATATTGATGATAATAATATATTAACAATATGATAATTTAATAATAATTAGAATATTATTATGTATTTAAAATACCCTTTCGATATGGATCATCAAATTTTCGATATTTTCATGCAAAGTTTTAGTACTTGAATCATTTGTATATACATCTAACTTAATTTGCCTAAAAAACTATTCAATATTAGATTTAAATAAGGGTAGATTTGCGCTTTAATTTAACTTTTTAAGAATAATAACAGATTCAGGACAAAACTTTTCCAAAGTTTACTTAAATTCCTCCTCTCCCTCAACCACCTATTCCCCCTTTTATTCCTCATCAACAATATCATCTCCCTCTTCATTCTTTTTAACCACTATTTCATTCTATATCATTTTCTTTAAAGTTGATTGTTTCTATGTCTTGAATACCAATTCTGCTAATTTTTATTAAATAGGATAATTTTATAAAATGTATCCTCGATTTCGACAATCATTTTAACAAAGTCTCCATTTCATCATTCGGGTTATTATTTTTATTGATTCTGAGATTTAATCGAATGAGGAATTAGTAGATATTATTTTTAATATTTCTTCTTGTTTTTCTTTGAAGTCTTCTACTAGCTAAGAATCTTTTGGGAGTTAGTTATTGGTTAATAAATCATTGACAATACTGTGAATAGTGATAAGAGGTATATTATAAAAATTTGTAAGATATTCTGTGATTTGGTTTAACTTTAATTAATCATTAAACTACTAATCACTTATAATGATGATATTAAATGGCTTGAGATTTTAATGCAAATTGAATTCTTATAAAATAGTATTTAAATTAGCTCCTATTCCCTTAAGACTTTTCCATTCAAAATTGATAGCATTATTTTCCTCATTAACTTCATCTTACTATACCAATAATGAACTAGGTTAGATATCAAGATCACACATAAACCAATCTAAATAATCTTAACTAACTAATAATTAATTAATATCATCAACACTATTGACATTTCCTGTACCTATCTGACTACTAATACTCTGAACAATACTTTTTTAAGTTTTATTATTAGAATTATCTATAGCTAAAATGTATTTTTGATCTCCTATACCTTGTTCACATACTCTTTAAATAATTATCTTAGAAAGATCTTTCATGTGAATAGAAGGGATTGTATTTTCACCTGATTTGAAGTATGTAAGTTCGGATGGCGATTGTTTCCAGGCTGCTTCCATTAGTTTTTAAAGGGTTTGTTCTTTGTAACCATATTGCATACCGCTACCTACTATTATTACTTTTAAGTTTGGGATTTCTAGAGACAAAAGTTGGTCTTCAAGTTCTTTCTAAGCTATATATCTAGCATGGTTTAATGGTACTCTCAAGTTATAGTCTATTTCCTTATAAGATTCATAGCTTATTTCCTTCTCTATCCTATCAAATTTAATATATTCATATCATTATGATAATATGATAATATGATAATATGATAATATTGCAATGATATTTATGATTACCTCTTTTTAGATTACTTAACTTATTACTACTACTAGATTTACTATTGATTATTATCGCCCTCTTTTAATTCTTTACCTTCCTCCTCCTCCTCTTCATCTTCTTAATCCTCCTTATCTTCTTGGTCATCTTGATTTTTGTCCTCCTCTTTAATATCCTCCTATTAAACAACATGTTCATTATTATGACTTTAAATAGTCATATCAACTTCCTTTTCATTAACCACCTACTTTCTCCTCTACCCTGCCCATGATAAGACATTACTAATAACTACAAATTGTTTAGGCTCTTCTAAATTTTACCATTTAACACAATCAATTCCAAACTTTATATCTTCTGCATCTTCAATCCTGTAAATCATTGTATCGCATTCTTCTAATAATTTCTTACGGAATAGTTTTGGTTTGTATCTTTTCAATATTTTCTTCATACCTTTTGGAGGAGGATCTTATCTTTAAGCATCGCTAAACGTCCCCATTATTGAAGGACCTGCTTCTTCTTCACCTTCTTTTATTAATTCTTTTAGAAGCAATTCTCCAATTAAACTATCTATGTTGTTTATAAAATACTTTTTAGACATTTATTTTACACTTATATATATTTTATTAGTTATACTTTTTAATGTTTTATTATTATTATATTGTTTTAACTAATTACTCTTAATACTAATGAAATAATAGAAAATATAAATGTAATATTGAATATTGAATATTATTAATAAATTATGAGATAAGATTTAAAAAAGAATTAAATAAGTGTAAAGCCTTAATAGCTTAGTGGTAGAGCATTCGCTTAGTAAGCGAAAGGTCAACGGTTCAATCCCGTTTTAAGGCTATTTTTATTTATTCTTCATATAATATTATCATAGTTTTTTTTTAATTATTTGTTTCCTATTAACTGATTGTAATATTCTTACAGAATAGATTCATGGAAACTGGCGGCAAATTCTATATTAATAATTTAATAAGTACAATTTTCATGAGTTT
>Ga0315908_10001153_pt1 | contig 20180 bp, 18 predicted proteins | sample LakEriMetagenome_12_FD_203520 | JGI IMG/M metagenome (GOLD analysis project Ga0315908, IMG submission 203520) | Freshwater fungal communities from buoy surface, Lake Erie, Ohio, United States - Buoy 4 MA124 | ecosystem: Environmental > Aquatic > Freshwater > Lake > Lake biofilm | place: USA... | reverse complement strand
TGACGACCAGGCAGCAGCTAAGTCTTAGCGGCAAAAAATCACTCGCCTCATCCTCGCCCTGCGCGTTTTTCTCAACAGTTGAGTAAAAAACCAACGCGCTTTATAACAAAGAGGAGGGACCATGGAAGGTCCAGAAATTAAATCAGCCGAAGCAGTAATTGACAACGGCAAGTACGGAAAGCGAACCATTCGCTTCGAAGCAGGACGCCTAGCGCAGCAAGCGCAGGGTTCGGCAGCTGTCTATCTAGACGGCGAAACCATGCTGTTCTCAGCAACCAGCGCGAGCAAGCAGCCAAAGGATCAGTTTGACTTCTTTCCACTAACTATTGACGTTGAGGAAAGAATGTACGCCGCGGGACGTATCCCAGGATCGTTCTTCCGCCGCGAGGGTCGCCCATCGACCGAAGCCATCTTGGCTTGTCGTCTAATTGACCGTCCACTTCGCCCATCATTCGTTGATGGTCTAAGAAACGAAATTCAGGTCGTTGTGACCGTTATGGCTATTGAGCCTGACGAGCTATACGACGTCATCGCAATCAACGCGGCTTCTATGTCGACCCAGATTGCTGGTTTGCCGTTCTCCGGTCCTATCGGTGGAGTGCGTGTTGCACTAATCGATGGCCAGTGGGTTGCATTCCCTAAGCACTCGCAGCTTGCGCGTGCGGTATTCAACATGGTTGTGGCCGGTCGTCTTATCGTTGAAAACGGTAAAGAAGACATCGCAATCATGATGGTTGAAGCCGAAGCTTCCGAGAACGCTTGGGACCTAATCAAAAACGAGGGCGCTACCGCTCCGAACGAAGAAGTTGTTTCTCAAGGTCTTGAAGCATCAAAGCCATTTATCAAGGAATTGATTTTGGCTCAGCAAAAGCTTGCGGCTGTTGCATCTCGCGAAAGCGGCGTGTATCCAGTGTTCTTGCCTTACACCGACGAGTTCTACGCAATCGTTGAGAAAGAAACTGAAACAGAGCTTGCTCGAATTTACCAGGTAGCCGACAAGCAGTCCCGTCAGGACCAGGACGATGCCTACAAGGCACAGGTCAAGGAAAAGATGGCAGCTAGCGTCTCTGAAGAAGAGATGGCTATGTTTAGCGCCGCTTACAAGTCCGTGACCAAGAAGGTTATGCGTCGCCGTGTTCTTGAAGAAGGAATCCGTATCGATGGACGAGGCCTACGGGACATCCGTCAGGTGGATGCCGAAGTATCAGTTATCCCACGCGTTCACGGTTCTGCAATCTTCCAGCGTGGAGAGACCCAGATTCTTGGTGTCACCACACTGAACATGTTGAAGATGGAGCAGCAGATTGACTCACTTTCACCAGTGACCAAAAAGCGCTACATGCACAATTACAACTTCCCTCCTTACTCAACCGGTGAAACCGGTCGTGTTGGAACTCCAAAGCGCCGCGAAATCGGACACGGAGCTCTAGCGGAGCGTGCATTGGTTCCAGTGCTTCCTGCAAGAGATGAATTCCCTTACGCAATCCGTCAGGTATCCGAAGCCCTTGGCTCAAACGGTTCAACCTCCATGGGTTCTGTTTGTGCTTCAACTTTGGCGATGCTAAACGCTGGTGTCCCACTTCGCGCACCGGTTGCAGGTATTGCGATGGGTCTTATCTCCGATGTAGTTGACGGAAAGACCCGCTACGCGGCTCTAACCGACATCCTTGGTGCAGAAGATGCATTGGGAGACATGGACTTCAAGGTCGCCGGAACAAGCGAGTTTGTGACAGCAATCCAGCTGGACACCAAGCTCGATGGAATTCCTGCTTCTGTTTTGGATGGAGCTCTGCTTCAGGCCAAGGAAGCAAGACTTCACATCCTGGGAGTAATGAACCAGGCAATCTCAGAGCCAGACGAGATGGCGCCAACAGCGCCTCGCGTTATCTCAGTGAGAATTCCACTGGACAAGATCGGTGAAGTTATCGGCCCTAAGGGCAAGATGATCAACCAGATCCAGGACGACACTGGAGCAGACATTTCGATTGAGGATGACGGAACCGTTTACATCGGTGCCGTGGATGGACCATCCGCTGAGGCTGCCAAGGCTGCCATCAACGCGATTGCCAACCCACACGTTCCAGAAATCGGTGAGCGTTTCTTGGGAACAGTGGTGAAACTAGCCACCTTCGGTGCGTTTATTTCACTAGTTCCTGGCCGCGATGGTCTGCTTCACATCTCGGAGCTTAAGAAGATGGCTGGCGGCAAGCGCGTTGAAAACGTCGAAGACGTTCTTGAGGTTGGCCAGCGTATTCAGGTTGAAATCTCCAAGATTGATGATCGCGGAAAGCTATCGCTTTCACCGGTTGACGTAGAGGAAGCGTAAGCCAACCCTTTATGACCGAGGTTATTCTCCCGTTAGAACAATCTGATCTTTCGTTCACCGCTTCGGGGGGCTCTTCTGTTCGCAGAAGCGTCCTGCCAAGCGGTGTTCGCATTTTGTCAGAGCGCGTTCCCGGTAGCCAATCAGTTTCGGTCTCGTTTTCTGTGGCGGTAGGCTCAAGAGACGAGACCAATAATCATTTTGGTTCAACTCACTTTCTGGAGCACTTGCTGTTCAAGGGCACCAAATCCCGCAGCGCGATGGACATAGCTGTCGCATTTGATTCCGTTGGGGGATCTTCAAATGCTTCTACAGGCAAAGAGCACACTTCTTACTTCGCCAAGGTTCAAGATAAGGCCCTGCCTATTGCGGTTGAAGTAATCGCCGACATGCTGACCTCGAGTCTGATTGACGAGACGGAATTTGAAAATGAACGTCCAGTGATTCTCGAAGAGCTGGCGATGAACGACGATGACCCACAGGATGTGGTGCACGAAGCTTTTTCGACTGCCGTTCTAGGAGATCATCCACTGGGTCGACCAATTGGCGGCACCATTGAAACCATAACTGCCGTTACACGCGCTGCGGTTTGGGAGCATTACCAAAATAACTATCGACCTCAGGATTTAGTTGTGGCGGCAGCTGGAAGCGTTGACCACCAGGAGCTAATCAAGCTAGTAGAGCGAGGACTTTCGGCTGCTGGATGGGATCTTGGGCTTGAGGCCAAGCCGGTGGCAAGAAGACTTTTGAATCCTGCGAAGATTTCTCGTGGCAGCAAACTAAATGTAATTCACCGACCAATTTCTCAAGTGAATATCATGGTTGGTTCAGAAGGTTTGTATGTCGATGACCCAAGACGCTATGCAATGGGCGTTCTAAACACCGTGCTTGGTGGCGGAATGAGTTCGAGACTGTTCCAAGAAATTCGTGAAAAGCGCGGACTTGCTTACTCGGTTTACTCTTTCAATCAGGGCTACTCCGACGCCGCAGCATTTGGTCTTTACGCCGGGTGCTCGCCAGCAAAGGCTAAGGAAGTCACTGAGCTAATGATTGCCGAGCTCGACAAAGTAGCTCAAACCGGGATCACTTCAGAAGAATTAGCACTTGCCAGGGGAAATATCTCTGGCTCATTGGCTTTGAAGTTCGAGACCAACCAGGCCAGAATGTCCCGACTAGCAAGTGCGGAAATCGTAGCGGGAGAGTTTATGGACCTAGATGAAACTATCGAAAGATTCGAAGCTGTTGAACTTTCTCAGGTCCAGGCTCTCGCGCAGGACTTAGTCTCACTGCCACGTTCAATAGTTGCGGTGGGCGATGTGACTGAAACAATGTTTGAAAGTTTCGTCCGCTAAGCGGTACTGGGTAAGTTTGTAGCATGGCAATCAAAATCTCTGTTATCGGTGCATCAGGTCGAATGGGCCAGCTCGCACTTTCGTTGATTGAGCAAAATCCAGACCTTGAGCTTCACTCGGCATTGAGTTCGCACAACTCTCCAGCTGAGGCTATCGGAGCTGACTTGCTGGTCGATTTGACTAGGCCAGATGCATCTGTTGCAATTGTGGATTTTGCAATCCAGAACAACATCAAGATATTGGTTGGCACTAGCGGTTGGAGTAAGGACAAACTCGATGTTCTTAGAGACAAGATGGTTGGTAAAAATGCCACTGTTGTTGTCATTCCAAACTTCTCGATTGGTTCGGTATTAGCCACAAAGTTTGCGGCAGAGGCCGCAAAGTACTTCGACGCAATTGAGATCACTGAGACCCATCACATCAAGAAACTCGACGCCCCTTCTGGAACTGCGCTTTTCACAGCTCAGGAAATTTCAGCCGCTAGAAAAGGTCGCGATGCTAAGCCCGTGACCGAAGGCAATTCGGCCCCGGTTTTCAACGGGGTGCCAATCACAAGTTTGAGAATCGAAGATGCTCACGCTGAACAGGAAGTATTGATGGCTGGGCCTAACGAAACTCTTTACTTCAAGCACGTAGTTGATTCGCATGAGGTCTACGCGCAGGGTTTGGTGCTGGCTATGCGAAAAAGCCCCAGCCTTGCTGGATTAACCGTTGGACTTTCGAACCTGCTAGAGGAAAAGTAGTTGACCTCAGCTAAATTTGGCGCACTCGTGATGAGCGCACTTGTGCTCATGTACCTGGTGCTGGTGGCAGATCGGTCATTCGCACTTGTTGGTTCCGGCGAGCCTATTGGTATCGCGATCGGATCCTTGATGTTGTTTTTACCAGCGGTTGCTTTTTGGGGAATCTATATGGAGCTGCGCTTTGGACTACGGATTGAAAAGCTAGGTGAACTTTTAAAAAAAGATAACGCCTGGCCACAGTTTCCGTTTGAACTTAAGCCCAGCGGAAGACCAACAAAAGAATCTGCTCAAGAAGTTTTTGAACAGTTTCGCAAAAAGGTAGTGTCGGATCAGACCAATTGGAAAGCTTGGTTCGCTTTAGGTTTGGCTTATGACGCCGCAGGAGATAGAGCAAGAGCCAGGAAAGCCATGAGGCAGGCCATCACATTGTCCGGCAAGGGTCCGATTGGCTAGATCCTCAAGGACTCGGCGAGGCTTGTTTTTTTGGCTCCAAGGCAGTAGCTAAGCTAGTGGGAATGTCTGACGTAATTTTTAGATCCGATGTCACTGTTGAACTAGTTCGAGCAAACGCTAGCGACCAGGACGTGCTGTTTGCTGCCCGAGTATCCACTCAGGGTGAGCAGTCCCTAGAGGCTGCAACTGCAAACCAAGATGCCGAGACAGACAAGCGTGACCGTGGCCTGATCAACTATCTAATGCGCGATCGACACGGATCTCCGTTTGAGCACAACTCGATGACCTTCTATGTTCAGGCACCAATCTTCGTTTTTAGAGAATTTATGCGTCACCGCATCGCAAGCTACAACGAGGAGTCAGGTCGCTATAAGGAGCTTTCGCCGGTTTTCTATGTTCCAGGTCCTGACCGTAATTTAGTTCAGACTGGAAAAACTGGTCACTACGAATTTCACCCCGGTTCTGCAGAGCAGATTGCTCTTGTTGAGCAAGAATCTCGCACTGCATCAATTACGGCGTTCGATTCCTACCAGCGCATGTTGGAGGCTGGTGTTGCCCGGGAGGTGGCAAGAATTGTGCTGCCGCTGAACATTTACTCGAGCATGTATGTCACCATGAACGCCCGTGCCCTTATGAACTTCCTCAGCCTTCGTACCAAGCGTGAAGGTACTCACTTCCCGTCTTACCCACAGCGCGAGATTGAGATGTGTGCGGAGAAGATGGAAGACGAGTGGGCAAAGCTAATGCCATACAGCTACGAGACCTTCAACCAAAACGGGCGAGTAGCACCATAACTTGCCCTTGGGCTAGGGTTTAGGCATGGCAAACACCAACAAGGACATCTTCGGCCAAGTATTGGTCGCCCTTGTCACACCTATGACTCCAGAGGGCGAAGTCGACTGGGCCTCTACAGAAAAGCATATCGATTACGTCATCTCCAACGGCGCTGATGGAGTTGTTGTCACTGGTACAACAGGGGAGACTTCCACACTTACCGACGCAGAGAAAATAAAGCTCGTTGAAGTCGGAAAATCCGTTGCTTCTGGACGAGCCAAAATAATCACTGGGGGTGGATCAAACGAAACTGCTCACGCAATGCAGCTTTACAGGCAGAGTGAGAAAGCTGGCGCAGATGGCGTCATGATTGTGACTCCTTATTACAACAAGCCCACTCAGGCTGGGATCTTGACTCACTTCAGACTGATTGCTGACGCAACTGATCTTCCGGTGATTTTGTACGACATCCCAGGTCGCACCGGAGTAGCAATTTCGCAGCAGACTTTCCATAGAGCCGCCAAGCATCCAAACATCGTTGCGGTTAAGGACGCAGTGGGCGATTTGGCTCAAGCATCAAGGATTATGACCGAAACTGACCTGATGTATTTCTCCGGTGATGACTCGAATATTTTGCCTCACATCGCAATTGGTGCAACCGGTCTTATCGGCGTCACGGCCAATGTCGCTCCAGCTGCCTACCGCGAATTAGTTGATGCCACTAACCGAAACGACTTTCACCATGCACTCAATGTGCACAACGCTCTAGAACCTCTGCAGCGCGCCATCATGACAAATGTTCCAGGAACAGTTGCGGCTAAGTACGTTCTTCACGGACTTGGTCAAATCAGTTCACCTCGTGTTCGTTTGCCACTTGTTGGTCCAGAAGACGATGAAGCCGCAAGAATTGAAGATGGAATTGAAAAGGTTGGAACAGTCCCGGGCTTGTCCTTTGCAAACTTTAGACCAGATAGAAATGCTGCCGCTGGCGGTGCGCTGCCGAAGGTGGCTGGCACAACTAGGTAGCGTCAAAGAAAGAAGACTGTGGTCCTAACCCTGCCTCACCCGGCTCCGCTCAAAAAAGACGTAATGCGAATCATTCCACTCGGTGGAATTGGTGAAATCGGTCGAAACATGACCGTTTTTGAAATCAACGGCAAGATTCTGATTGTTGATTGTGGTGTCCTATTCCCGGAGGAGCATCAGCCAGGCGTCGATGTGATCTTGCCTGATTTTGGCTACCTCAAGAATCGACTGAGCGACATCGTTGGTATTTTCCTCACCCACGGCCACGAAGACCATATTGGCGGAGTGCCTTACCTGCTTCGCATGAGAGCAGATATCCCAATTATCGGTTCATCTTTGACTCTTGCCTTTATCGAGGCCAAGCTCAAAGAGCACCGACTTCCTGCCTACACCCACACCGTTCGTGAGGGTGATGTTGAGGTCATGGGCGATTTCGAACTTGAGTTCATCGCCGTGAATCACTCGATTCCTGATGCTCTTGCGGTGCTGATCAAATCCAAAGCTGGCACCATCTTGCACACAGGTGATTTCAAGATGGACCAGATTCCTCTCGATGGCCGAATTACCGATCTTCGAGCTTTTGCCAGAATCGGTGAAGCAGGACTTGATCTGTTTTTGTGTGACTCAACCAATGCTGATGTCCCGGGCTTTACTCCACTGGAAAAAGACATCGGTCCCGTGCTGCAAGATATTATCGGTCGCGCCACCAAGCGCGTGATTGTGGCCTCTTTTGCCTCTCATGTACATCGAGTCCAGCAGGTTATTGATGCAGCTGTTAGCAACAACCGCAAGGTTGTGCTGGTTGGTCGTTCCATGGTTCGCAATATGCAGATTGCAGCTGAGCTGGGCTTTTTGAAAGTCCCAGATGATTCAATCGTTGATCTGAAGGATTCAAACAAGTACGAGCATTCTCAGCTGGTGTTTATGTCCACCGGTAGCCAAGGAGAACCAATGGCCGGGTTATCTCGGATGGCCAAGCTAGAGCATGAAATTGAAATCGCTGAGGGCGACACTGTAATTTTGGCGAGCTCCCTAATCCCTGGAAACGAGAACGCTGTTTATCGAGTCATTGATGGGCTTACCAAGCTCGGAGCAAACGTTATCCATAAGGGCAACGCCAAGGTTCACGTATCCGGTCATGCCGCAGCCGGAGAGCTGATGTATGTATACAACATCTTGAAGCCCAAAAACGTTCTGCCTGTGCACGGTGAGTACCGTCACTTGGTTGCTAACGCTCGCGTTGCGGAGCAAACGGGAATAAGTAAAGAAAATATCATTTTGGCTGAGGATGGCTTCGTAATTGATTTGAGCGATGGTGTGGCCAAGGTGGTTGGCGAAGTGGAGTGCGGCTTGCTCTACGTTGATGGCAAGACTGTGGGAACCATCACTGAAGAAGACTTGAAAGATCGCAGGATATTGAGCGAAGAGGGGTTCATTTCTGTTTTCGTCGTCGTGGATCCAAACACCGGATTGATAACCGCCGGTCCTGAGATTAGAGCTCGGGCATTTGCCGAGGAAGATCACGTCTTTGACGATGTGAAGCCTCAGATTGAAAAAGCCCTGCTGCAGGCAGCTCGGGAGGGAATTAGGGACACTCATTCACTCCAGCAAGTCATTCGACGAAGTGTTGGTGGCTGGGTTTCCAAAGCGCATCGCCGTAAGCCCATGATCATTCCGGTGGTCATTCACGGCTAGCCGCCCTAGGTTCCGCGGGTTTTGGGCTGCCCGCTAGTAGTTTTGAAGCCATGGCAACCAGAAAATCGCCTCCCGCGAGAAAACGCGCCCCAGCCAAGACTCAGGTTCTAAAGCCCAAGGCTGAGGCTTCTTCTCGTTCGCACCCGCTGGTTCGTCTTTACTTGGCCCTTGCCCACGGATTCGGTGGGGCCGCTAGAGCGCTATCCCCCGATCAGATCTCCAGGGAAGACCGTCGCGACGGCTTTCCATTCTTATTGGCAATTCTTGGCATTTTAGGCATCACCTTTGGCTGGTTCCTGATCCAAGAAAGCTGGGCTCAGAGCTTGAATGACTGGAGCTTCGGGCTGCTATTTGGCCCGGTGTCCTTTGGTCTTCCAGTAGTCATGATCATCTTTGCAATTTTTTTAGCCCGTCATCCCTCCACAGTGCAAGATAACTCACGAGTCGGCGTTGGTTTGTTCCTGATGCTGATTACTGTCTCAGGCTTTTTCCATCTTTTTAGCTCTCAGCCTCAGCCAACTAACGGAGTTATGGCGCTTGCTGCAGCCGGAGGTCTTTTTGGTTGGCTGGTATCCACTCCTCTTCTCTCGACCATAACCATCTGGGGTGCGGTTCCGGTTTTGGCTCTAATTGGTTTTGCTTCGATTTTGATTATCACCAAAACTGCGCCAAATAAAATTGTTCAGCGATTGGGTGAACTCTACGAGTACCTGTTTGGTTCTTCCTTGGCAGGCTCGGACCAAGAAGAAGTTGAAGAAATATCCGATGCTTTTGATGGCACCAAGGTGCCTTGGTGGCGAAGAGGTAAAAAAGACGAAGGCTCTTTTGATTCAGCTTTAATTGCGCAAGAAGACGGAACCGATGCGGTTGAGGATTTGTTTAATAACCCGACCCCAAGAACTCGCGAGATTCCAATAGTTCAGGAAGTTCCGATTGAACCTGAGGCTCTGTTTGAAGCTGAGCCGGACGACAAGCGGATAGCTCAAGTCGGTAAAACAAATCGAACCTATAAGCTTCCAGATCAGTCCCTGTTGGGTACTGGAACAGTTCCGAAGCTGCGATCTGAAGTAACTGATGAGGTAGTTGCATCAATCAGCGCGGTGTTCAACGAGTTTGACATTGAAGCTACAGTGACTGGTTTCTCCAGGGGCCCGACGGTGACAAGGTACGAAGTCGAACTTGCCGCCGGAGTAAAGGTTGAGGCCGTGACTCGCTTGGCGAGCAACATCTCCTACGCTGTTGCCTCAAACGAGGTTCGCATTCTGGCGCCAATCCCAGGAAAGAGCGCAATTGGTATCGAGATTCCAAATACCGATCGTGAGACGGTTTCGCTTGGAGATGTCCTTAGGTCACAAAATGCCAAGTTGTCCCAGCACCCTCTAACCATCGGTATCGGTAAAGATGTCGAGGGTGGCTTTGTGGTCGCAAACCTGGCAAAGATGCCACATCTTCTAGTCGCCGGTGCAACTGGCGCGGGTAAATCCAGCTTCGTAAATGCCATGATTACTTCCATTTTGATGCGAGCAAAACCTGCCGAAGTAAGGCTGGTTTTGATAGACCCGAAACGAGTGGAGCTAGCTGCCTATCAGGGAGTTCCACATCTGATTACCCCAATCATCACTAACCCAAAGAAAGCGGCAGAAGCGCTGCAGTGGGTAGTGAAGGAAATGGATATGCGTTACGACGATCTGGCTTCCTTTGGCTTCAAGCACATCGATGATTTCAACCGTGCAGTCGTTGCCGGAGAACTTTCGGTTCCTGAGGGTTCAACCAGAAAGCTTCAGCCCTACCCGTATCTTTTGGTAGTTGTTGACGAGCTTGCGGATTTGATGATTGTGGCACCTCGAGACGTGGAAGATTCAATTGTTCGAATCACTCAGCTAGCTCGTGCCTCTGGTATTCATTTAGTTCTTGCTACCCAGCGGCCATCGGTTGATGTTGTGACCGGTTTGATTAAGGCCAATGTTCCTTCTCGACTTGCCTTCTCAGTTTCCTCCTTGACTGACTCCCGGGTGATCTTGGATCAGCCTGGAGCCGAAAAGCTAGTAGGTCAAGGCGATGCACTGTTTTCCCCGATGGGAACTAACAAGCCAATCCGCGTCCAGGGTGCATGGGTAGGAGAAGCTGAGCTTCATGCAGTGGTCTCTCACGTCAAGGCTGAGATGGAACCTGATTACAGAAACGATGTTGCAGCGTCTGTCACTGCCAGGGTAGTCGACGCGGACATCGGTGATGATCTAGAAGTGCTGCTGCAGGCAACCGAGTTGATTGTGAACTCACAATTTGGTTCAACCTCGATGCTGCAAAGAAAACTTCGGGTGGGCTTTGCTAAGGCTGGTCGCCTAATGGATCTCTTGGAATCTAGAAATATTGTTGGGCCATCCGAAGGCTCGAAGGCTAGAGACGTGCTGGTAAAACCCGACGAGCTGGCGAGCGTTTTGGGACAGCTTCGGGGAGATGTTCCGCAAACTATGGCGGTAGATTCGGGTGTTATCCGCACTCAGGGTGAGAAAGACGATGGCGATGAGGATGCGTGGCAGCTGACGGGCAGACCGTGAACATCCCAAACTCCATAACCGTAGCTCGGATCGCTCTCGCACCACTTTTTGTTTATTTACTTTTAATCTCTCCAGATCCAAACTCTTGGCAGCACTGGCTAGCAACTTTTGTGTTTGTATTTGCAATTTCGACCGACGGAATCGATGGCGCTGTTGCAAGAAGAACCGGCAAGGTCACCAATCTTGGCAAAATACTTGACCCGATTGCTGATAAGGCGCTGCTTGGAAGCGCATTAGTCACTCTTAGCTTTCTTGGGGAAATCGACTGGTGGATTACGATTTTGATTCTTGCTCGAGAAATCGCCGTGACTTTGTATCGAGTGATTTTGATCAAGAACAAAGTGATTGCCGCCGCCGGTTCTGGAAAGTTGAAGACGGTTTTGCAAGGAGTAGCAATTGGGGCGGTGCTTGCCCCATTTGAAGTTTGGGTACCGATGTGGAGTTTTGTTGAAGAGGGATTAATGCTCGCTGCCTTGGCTTCAACTTTGATTTCTGGCATTCAGTTCTTTGTGGCGGCGAGTAAGAAGTGAGCGTTGCGCAGCAGATTCTTGATCGGCTTAGATCTCAAGGCAAAAAGCTTGTGGTAGCAGAGTCTCTAACGGGTGGATTACTAACTTCGGAATTTTCAAGAATTGCTGGTGCTTCTGATGTTTTGCTCACCGGAATAATCGCCTATGAAACTTCTTTGAAGCACGAACTTCTCGGAGTGTCCAAAGCGCTACTTGAAAACCAGGGGCCAGTTGACCCAGAGGTCGCCGCCCAAATGGCAGAAGGGCTCAGGGTAAAGATTGCCTCAAAGCTTGGTTTGGATTTGGCTCAAGTGGTGTCTTTATCAACCACCGGGGTGGCAGGTCCGAGTAAGCAAGACGGAAAAGCCATCGGGGAAGTGTACATATGCGTGTCTCAAGGCCCAGAAGCTTCCGTTTCCAGCAACGTATTTGCCCACCAACTGGCTGGGGATAGGGCAAAAATACAGAATTCTGCGGTTTTGCTGGGACTTGGTCACCTGTGGGATGAAATTGAGGAATAATCGAGTTGTCGCTAGTTGGAGATACAGTAGAGCTTCGGAAGGAGGGTTAAATGACATTAGTAAGAACAGAAATTGGAGACGTGCTCCGTGATTTTAGGCTTCAGAAGGGTCAGACTCTCCGCCAGGTAGCGGCCCGCGCCAGCGTGGCCTTAGGCTACCTGAGCGAGCTAGAAAGAGGCCAGAAAGAGGCTTCTTCAGAGATCCTCTCGGCAGTTGCCGAGGCTCTTGAGGTGCCTTTATCGGTTGTTCTTCGCGAAGTTTCAGACCGAATCGCCCTAGTTGAAGGCGTTTTGCCTGAAGAATTCATGGCTCAGGCCACCGGAGCTCGGGAAGTGTCTGATTTGACCGTGCCGATTGGCTTTGTCCAGGATTTCAACGAGCAGCTTGAAAAAGACCTGCTCAGCGGCCGTATTTAGCCCGAGAAATAGCCTAAATTGCGCCTAAGCCAGTTCCATGAGCTGATGGCTGATGAGTTTGGTAAGCCCCATTCTGAAGTTTTGATCAGAGATTTAGCCCTTTTTGAACTGGGGGATAAGACTGCCTCGGTTTTGTTAGCCCAAGGCGAAGACCCAAGGCAGATCTGGCTGGCTATCTGCAGGGCCCAGCAGGTGCCTCAGGAGCGCTGGAGCGGATTGGACAAAAAAGCTAAAAAACAACACGCCGAGTAAATGAACACTCGAAATCTTGTTCGAATCCTGCTATGGTTCTTCTAAGGCAGTTGAAAGCTCAGTTATACACAGATTGGTGTTTTGAGCCCAAAAGTGTCGGTAGCCAAAAGTAATGTCGGAAGCATCAAGAATTCGAAAGAGGACCACAAAATGCCATCAGCTTCAGATCGCGAAAAAGCACTAGACACAGCTCTAGCCCAGATTGACCGCCAGTTCGGAAAAGGCTCAGTTATGCGCCTGGGTTCCGACGAGCGCGCACCGGTTGAGGTCATTCCGACCGGTTCCATAGCCCTAGATGCAGCTCTTGGCACCGGAGGCCTGCCCCGCGGAAGAATTGTTGAGATTTACGGACCGGAGTCTTCTGGTAAGACCACCCTTGCCCTGCACGCAATAGCCAACGCCCAACGCGCTGGAGGAATTGCTGCATTCATCGACGCCGAGCACGCCTTGGACCCGGAATATGCCAAGGCGCTCGGTGTTGACATCGATGCTCTACTAGTAAGCCAGCCAGACACCGGTGAGCAGGCTTTGGAAATTGCAGACATGCTGATTCGCTCGGGTTCAATCGACGTGATCATCGTTGACTCGGTTGCAGCACTTGTTCCAAGAGCTGAAATCGAAGGCGAGATGGGAGACTCCCACATGGGTCTTCAGGCAAGGCTTATGTCTCAAGCTCTACGCAAGTTAACTGGTGCGCTTAGCAACACCAACACCACCATGATCTTTATCAACCAGCTGCGCGAGAAGATTGGTGTCTTCTTCGGAAGCCCAGAAACTACCGCTGGAGGAAAGGCGCTGAAGTTCTACGCTTCCGTTCGACTTGATATTCGTCGCATTGAAACTCTGAAGGATGGCACCGAGGCTGTTGGAAATAGGACCCGCGTCAAGGTTGTCAAGAACAAGATGGCTTCGCCATTCAAGCAGGCCGAGTTCGATATCATCTACGGTGTTGGAATCTCTCGCGAGGGAAGCCTTATCGACTTTGGTGTCGAGCACGATATCGTGAAGAAATCAGGTGCCTGGTACACCTACGAGGGCGAACAGTTGGGACAGGGTAAAGAAAACTCCCGAAACTTCCTGATTGAAAAGCCTGAAGTTGCAAATGAAATTGAGAAGAAGATCAAGGCCAAGCTTGGTGTTGGTGTTCCAAGAGCGGTAGCTGATCTTCCAGTTGAGGAAGCTCCGGTAGCAACTAAAAAGGCCGCTAGCGCGAGCTAATAATGCTCTCTTCGGTAGATAACCTCGAGGAACGTGCTCGAAACATTGTTCTGAAGCTACTCGAACGAGGACCAAAGTCCTCGTTCGAGTTGGCTGAAGCTTTAGAAAAACACGAAATTCCTGCAGCGATAGCGAACCACGTTATTCAAAGGTTCACAGAAGTTGAGCTAATCGATGACTCGGCATACGCACAGCAGGTTGTCGATGCTTCTAAGCGCACAAAGGGACTGGCACGCTCCATGGTCAAGCGCAAACTGGCCGATAAGGGGCTGGATAAAGACCTAATCAACCAAGTGGCCTCCGAGATTTCGGATGAAGACGAGTTGGCGGTTGCAACTGAGGTTGCAATAAAGAGATTTGGCCAGTTAGCCAAGTTGGCTCCAGATGTTAGAAACCGCCGTTTAGTTGGTTTCTTGCAGCGAAGAGGCTTTGGCTCAGGAGTAGTTTTCGCCGCCATTAGGGAAGCGGAGGCCCAAGCGGTAAAATCAGAATTCTGATGCTTACCCAAACCCGCAGCTACGAAGTTCGAACCTACGGCTGCCAAATGAACTCCCATGACTCCGAGCGACTTTCCGGGCTGCTTGAAGACGCCGGCTACCTTCCTGGTGTGCCAGGGGAAACAGATGTGGTTGTTTTCAACACCTGTGCTGTTCGTGAAAATGCCGACAACAAGCTTTATGGAAACCTTGGCACCATGCTTGCCAAGAAGGAAGCCAACCCCAACTTTCAAATAGCGGTGGGCGGGTGTTTAGCCCAGAAAGATCGCGACACCATAATCAAGAAAGCCCCTTGGGTTGATGTGGTTTTTGGGACTCACAATATGGGCTCACTCCCAACCTTGCTCGAGCGTGCCAGGCACAACCGCGAAGCTCAGGTTGAGATTATCGAAGCGCTTGAAATCTTCCCATCTAACCTTCCAACCAAGCGAGATTCGCTATACGCGGGGTTGGTATCTATTTCTGTCGGCTGCAATAACTCCTGCACGTTCTGTATAGTTCCGCAGCTTCGAGGCAAAGAAAAGGACCGCCGTCCGGGAGAGATTCTTAGCGAAATCAAGGCGCTGGTAGAAGACGGTGTGATTGAGATAACCCTGTTGGGACAAAATGTGAACACTTATGGTGTGGAGTTTGGAGAACGCGGGGCTTTTGCGAAGTTGCTTAGGGCCTGTGGGGAAATTGAAGGCCTAGAGCGGGTCCGATTCATGTCTCCTCACCCCGCGGCTTTCACCGATGATGTTATTGACGCCATGGTGGAAACTCCAAACGTGATGCCACACCTTCACATGCCGCTGCAGTCGGGCTCGAATGAAGTGCTCAAGAACATGAAGCGTAGCTATCGAAGCGATAAGTATCTTGGGATTCTTGATCGGGTTAGAAAAGCGATTCCCGATGCCGCAATTACCACCGACATCATTGTTGGATTTCCAGGGGAGAGCGAGCAGGACTTTCAAGACACCATGAGAGTTGCAACCGAATCAGCTTTTTCAATGGCTTACACCTACCAATACTCAATTCGTCCAGGAACACCAGCTGGTGAAATGGCCAACCAAATTCCAAAAGAGGTAGTTCAAGATCGATACGAGAGATTGATTGCTCACGTGAACGAGATTGCTTGGCAAGAAAACAAGAAGCAGCTCGGTAAAAGTGTTGAAGTACTGGTTGCCAATCACGAGGGTCGCAAGGACTCGCAAACTCAAAGACTTACCGGTAGGTCCAGAGATAACCGCCTGGTGCACTTCGAGACCCCTGCAGATCTTGCTGAGCCTCGCCCAGGTGATCTGGTCACAGTAACCGTCACGGACGCCAAGCCATACTTCTTGTTTGCGGATCAACCAGCAGCCGGTTTTTCCATTCGTCCAACAAGAGCAGGGGACGCTTTCGATAGAGTCAGCGCTTCGTCTTGTGCAACGGATAACAAAGCTGCTTCGAGTGTAAATCTTGGATACCCTACCCTTCGCGTCAAGTAAATGAGCTCACAGCTAATTGCTGTGGTTGGCGCCACAGGCACAGGTAAAAGTGAGCTGGCACTTGGCATCGCTTCGCACATCAACAGTCTTGGACAAAAAGCAGAAATCGTAAACGCTGACGCAATGCAGCTTTACAAAGGCATGGACATCGGAACAGCCAAACTTCCCCTGGCAGAACGCCGAGGAATTACTCACCATCTGATTGATGTACTGGAGATAACTCAAGAATCCACAGCCGCTGAGTATCAAAGACTTGCCCGCGCGAGGATTTTGCAGCTTCAGGAATCCAGCATCATTCCTATCTTGGTTGGTGGATCCATGCTGTATGTGGCCTCTTGCTTGAACAACTTCGAGTTTCCAGACAGAGACCAAGAACTAAGAGCAGAACTAGAAGCCGAACTCATCGAGCACGGGCCGCTACACATGCACAACAAGCTTGCGGACCTTGACCAAATCGCAGCAAGCAGAATAATCCCAGAGAATGGGCGACGCATCGTCAGAGCTTTGGAGATCGTGATGATTACCGGTGAACCGTTTGCAGCCTCATTGCCCGAGGAGATTGAATCTTGGCAACCGGTTCTCGAATTTGGCTTGCGAATGGAAAGAGAGCAGCTTTTACCGAGGCTTGAATTGCGCGTTCAGAGAATGTGGGAACAGGGACTAGTCGAAGAAGTAGCATCGTTGATTCCAGCTGGTTTTAGAGACAGTAAGACGGCGTCGGTAGCTATTGGCTATGCACAGGCAGTGGGCGAATTAGATGGCGAGCTGACTCGCGAAGAAGCTATCGCGTCAACGGTCCAGTTGACTCAGCGCTACGCCAGAAGGCAAGTGAGTTGGTTCAAACGTGATGAGCGCATTCATTGGCTGGAAGCCCTGAATTCCGATGTCCTAGCAAAGGCAGTCGAACTCATTCACATCGATGGCATCTTGGTTAATCGGTCCTAGGCTTTATACATGTCCAAAATTGCGTTCACCAAAGGTCACGGCACAGGCAATGACTTTGTGTTGGTTCTGGACGCAGAAGGCACGCTTGCGCTAAACAAGGGACAGATAGCCAGGATCTGCAACCGTCACTTCGGCATCGGCGCGGACGGTTTGATTCGAGTGGTCAAGTCAGCAAATATTCTTGAGGGTAAAGCAATCTTGGCTGAAGAACCAAACGCTATTTGGTTCATGGACTACTACAACGCCGATGGTTCCGCAGCAGAGATGTGTGGAAACGGGATTCGTGTGTTCGCCAGGTACCTGATTGAGCGCGGTCTTGCGACCATTACAGATGGAGCAACCCTTCCTGTCGGGACTCGCGATGGAATCAAGGACATCACCAAATCTTCTAATGGATTTGCCGTTGATCTTGGACGCTGGCGTCTGGATGGCGAGTCTGAAGTAGAAGTGGCTGGTTTGAAGGTAGCTAGACCAGCGCAAGGAATTGATGTTGGCAACCCTCATGCCGTGGTGGCCCTGGCTAGTGATGCTGAACTTTCGGCTCTTCGACTTATTGATGCGCCGGTGATTAATCCAGTTCCAGCGTCGGGTGCCAATGTGGAATTTGTGGTTCCAAAAGAGCCAATGGTGCAACACGGCGTTGGACACATTTCGATGAGGGTATTTGAACGCGGGGTGGGGGAGACCCTCTCGTGCGGAACTGGAATTGCAGCCGCCGCTCTTGCCACCAGGTACTGGGCCGGAAGCGAGGCTCCGAATCAGTGGCAGGTGAGTGTTCCAGGTGGAGTTGTTGGAGTGAGAATGTTTGCCACAGAAGATGGCGAACACGTAGGAATTAGCGGACCAGCCGAGCTCAGTTTTGATGGCGAGATAGATCTAGCCAAAATCTAAGAGTTCTTTTTTACCTTTAGAATTCGGTAAGTTTTGATGGATGTGTATCTGGAAACTTCGTAGCCGTTGGCTAGTTCTTCGGTAAGCCATTTCTGCAAGGAATCTGACCCTAAGTTCTTCTGAACCACTAGATAAGCCTCGCCGCCTGTTTCCAGCCGGGCAAGCCACATCAGAAGTAAGTTGTGAAGTTCCTTTTTGCCCACTCGAATTGGCGGGTTGGACCAGATGCCACTAAATCGCAATTCAGCAGGTACTTGTTCAGGTAGCAACGCAGTGATGTTAGAAATTCCTAGATTCTTGGCGTTTGCCTGAGTTAGTTCAACTGAACGAGTGTTGACATCAACCGCCCAGACTTTAGCGTTTGGGCGAAGCTGCCCTAAGTTCAACGCGATTGGACCCCAGCCACAGCCTAGATCTAGCAGGTTTCCAGAAACCGGGGCAAGGTCCATTTGTTCGATTAGAACTTCGGTTCCAAAATCCAACTGCTGAGGACTGAATGTTCCGGACGCGGTAGTCACATCAACTAACTCCCCGGCAACGGGAATCTGGATTGATTTAGGTTTTAGGGGACTGCTGGGTTCCTTGGAAAAGTAGTGGTCCTCAGACATGAGGTCAATCTATCCCAATTCTGATTACTAGTGTTGAAGCATGGAGCAAGAGCCAGAGCGCGCATCTTCGATGATTGATCGCATCCTTCGTCGCGATGAGAGGGCGAAGCGATTTGGCGCAGCCGATAACTCTAGTTTTGATGGTGACCAGCTTGATCTTGCCGAACGTGGTGCTCTCAAGCGGGTTGCAGGTCTATCAACCGAACTGCAAGACATTACTGATGTCGAGTACCGCCAGCTAAGACTTGAGAAGGTCGTTTTGATAGGGGTTTGGGGTAAGGGCACGTTGCAGGACGCCGAAAACTCCATGCGTGAACTCGCTGCGTTGGCTGAGACAGCAGGGGCTGAAGTACTCGATGGTTTACTACAGCGCAGGGACTTTCCAGATGCCGCTAGCTACCTTGGTAAAGGAAAAGCTCAGGAGCTCAGGGCTGTGGTTGCTGCCTCAGGAGCTGACACCGTTATTGCTGACACAGAACTTGCTCCAAGTCAGCGACGAAATCTCGAGGATATTGTCAAAGTAAAGGTTGTTGATCGCACCGCAATCATTCTCGACATCTTTGCTCAGCACGCTAAATCACGCGAAGGAAAAGCCCAAGTCGAACTGGCTCAGCTTGAATACCTACTTCCTCGCCTTCGTGGTTGGGGTGAATCCATGTCACGTCAGGCCGGAGGTCAAGTCGGCGGTGGCGTCGGTATTGGATCTCGTGGGCCAGGTGAAACCAAGATTGAGCTGGATCGAAGACGCATCAATACCCGGATGGCAAAGCTTCGCAAGCAAATCAAGGAAATGGCACCAGCTCGTGACACTAAGCGCTCGTCGCGGGCAAAGAATCAAGTTCCATCGGTTGCTATAGCTGGGTATACCAACGCCGGAAAGTCATCTTTATTGAACCGAATCACCAGTGCTGGAGTCCTGGTTGAGAACGCTCTATTTGCAACTTTGGATCCCACCGTGAGGCGAACTGAGACTTCCGATAGCAGGGAGTACACGCTCTCTGACACCGTTGGTTTTGTTAGAAATCTGCCCCACCAATTAGTTGAAGCCTTCCGTTCAACAATTGAGGAGATTTCTTTCAGCGACCTAGTGGTTCACGTTGTTGATGCCTCGCACCCAGATCCTGGTAGCCAAATTCAAACAGTTCGCGATGTCCTGACCGAGGTTGAAGCAACAGACATCCTGGAGCTAGTGGTATTTAATAAGTGCGACTTGATAGACGAGACTGAAAAGCTAGCACTTCGGGGGATGGAGCCAGGCTGCCTATTGGTTTCTGCAACAACTGGAGAAGGTGTCGCAGAGCTTCTTGAAAAAATAGAATTCCTGCTGCCAAAGCCAGAGCTTTTTGTGAAGGTCTTAGTTCCATACTCTCGTGGCGATCTTGTCTCCAGAATCCATTCCGAAGGCAAAGTTGCCAAGCTGGAGCATCGTGAAACCGGAACTTATCTTGAGACGCTAGTGAAGCCAGGGCTTGCTAGTGAGCTTGAGAGCTTTGTCTTAGATGCTTCTTAGGACCGCTACTACTTTTCCAAGAATCACAGCGTGATCGCCAAGGATCGGCTCGAAGCTGGAGTTTCTAGGCAATAGCCAGGTGTGACCGTCTCTCTGCTTGAAGGTTTTGACGGTCGCTTCTTCTTCAAGAAGGGCTGCAACGATGTCTCCGTTTTCAGCAGTTTGCTGTTGACGAACAACAACCCAGTCACCATCGCAAATGGCTGCATCAATCATTGACTCACCAACAACCTTTAGAAGGAAAAGGTCACCTTTTCCAACTAGCTGTCTAGGCAACGGGAATATCTCTTCAATATTTTGCTCGGCAGTGATTGGACCACCGGCTGCAATTCGACCAACCATTGGAACCATCGCAGCATCACCAATTGGAGTGACGTTTTCGACATCAGCGCCTGGGTCAGATTCGAGTCCTGCAACCTC
>Ga0315908_10001152_pt1 | contig 20183 bp, 9 predicted proteins | sample LakEriMetagenome_12_FD_203520 | JGI IMG/M metagenome (GOLD analysis project Ga0315908, IMG submission 203520) | Freshwater fungal communities from buoy surface, Lake Erie, Ohio, United States - Buoy 4 MA124 | ecosystem: Environmental > Aquatic > Freshwater > Lake > Lake biofilm | place: USA... | reverse complement strand
CTATTGATCTTGTCTCACCTCTTTATTTTGATAGGAAAAGATTAGTCGAGGTCTTGCAGAGGAGGATCATCTAATACAAAAATAATCTTAATAATCATAATAATAACATTAATAATAATAATAATAAGGAGAAAGAGAATGCTATTCAAAAGAGTCAGCTCAATAAGGATATTTCTTACATTTTGCACAATTAAAAAATTAGAAAGGTTGGAGAGATGCCTTAAAAGATTGGTAATTTTGTTAGGATAGCTCCTACAGAGTTTAGTGACTAGTTATTTGCCATTATTTAATAAGCCAAGGGCAATAATAAGTAATAAATAATGGCTTTATTTGATAATTGATTATATTATTATTTATTAAATTTTTATCGATTTTCAATTTAATTCATCTTCTGTTTTTGCTATTAATGTTGTCTTTCATAAGTTGAGAAAATGAAAGTGGTTTAAATTTAATCCCGTTGCCTTTATAGAACTTGCTCTAAAACTCAATCCTGTAATCATATAATATAAAATGATAATATAAACATTTGATATCGTATAATATTAAAATAATAATATAAATATTTGATAATATTAATTTAATAAATATCAAGATATGAATATATGATGATAATAACAATAAGATAATATTATATATAGATATTATAATATGATATAATGATATGGCATAATAATATGATAATAAGTATTTAAATATTACCAATGAAGCCTTAGAGTGTGGAGGAAACACTGCATAGAGTCAATTCCAATAAGGACACTGAAGGTAAGAAAGATAAAGATTTAATACAAAAAAAAAGTAGCAAAATGACTTTTTTACAAGCCTACAAGCACAGTGTACTCAAATAACACTTCTGCCAATTGAGTATGAGCCAAACTCAAAGCCCACAATCTCAAATAGGAAGCAGTATACGAAATAGAACAAAGTACAAATTCAATAGTCTCAATCAATTAAACCACATAAATCTCAATATCCTTCTAAGTCTAACTTAATTATTTAAATTTGTCTTCATGGATAGAATCAAAAAACACCAATGAATTCTCCATCTTTATGTTGTTATCTTTCTCATTAAGTAATAAACTTTGTCTATTATTTATGTAGTTGTTCTTATCCATTTCATCAAATACGAATGATTTATTATTGTCTTATTCTGTTACTGCTATACTTAAATTCATTTATTCTGTTATTGTGTTTGATATTTCCATTGATTAATTATAATTAAAATTCATTGAGTTGTTTAAAGACATTTTAAATTTACTTGTTTTTTATTGTTTGTTGTTAGATAGAGTCATTGATTTAAATTTATTGTTTGAAGTCATTTACATTTTTAATTCATCAGAATTTAAAGAGTTTTCAAATGGATTTTTATCATTATTGATAAATTATAATTAATTATCTGTCTTTTTTTCTTATTTTTTTTCAAGTTGCAATAAATCTATAATAGGTTTAGGTATCAACATGATAGGGATCATAAGAATGCAAATAACAAATATTACATTTTAGATTAATTCTTATTAGGCTCCATCGTACCATAATGGAATATCTTTAGGCATTTTATACACCCATTTCAAAGGAATGTTTAGTAAAGTTTGTATTAAACTAGGAACTTTTGTGTGCGACCAGTCGAATGTCCATTTATACACAATTATTATTATTAGCCATCCATATATTCCTAGCATAAATATAAATTAAGGTAAGAATTCAAAGTAAAATCGGTTATTTTCTCTAATTAATTATTAAAATTTATATCATCAATATCATCATTATTTTTTTCAAATTATTATTATTATTATCATCATCATTTTGATTATTATCATGATATAATTAATAATTTTAATTATTATATAAATAAAAATAAAATATTTACTTAAAAAAGAGCGTATTAAATCCTTTAAGGATAAGTCCAAACAACATATGGGTAATACCAAGAATGACACTAATTTTCATTTTCAAAGAGTTAGTAAAATGTAATTAATTGACACTAATATTCCAAATGGGGTCAAGTCCAAAAGCATAAACACAATCAGGATCATCTTAATCAACAGTATTATCTGTATAAATTTAATAACAAGATTATTACATAATATTAATTGAAACCGAAGCGAAATCATTATAAATAAAGCCAATAAAAATACTAAATAAACTCATCAATAAAATAATATGTCTATTATTAACAAGATCTTTCAAATAAAAGAGAATATTATTTTCATCACTTTTATTTATAGAGTTTTGAAACATGAATATAAAAATACTTAAAATAAGAAAGATAATTCCATGAAAAATATCAGCGAACATAATTGCAAAGATAAAGGGAAAAGTGATAATAGAAAATAAAGCAGGATTAATTTCTTAATAATTGGGAATACCACAAATATTGACAATAGATTGGAATTATCTAGTAAAATTGTTTAACTTAAACAAAGTAGGAGGTCTCTTCTAATATTTATTTTCTATTAAAATTTCCTTGATTTCACCTTTAATAATCTATTTATTCTCCATCCCCACATTTTCCAAAGTATGTTTAACTTTTTCCAAACTAGAATAAGGGATCCAACAATATCCTTTATAAAAATTGTAGTCTCTTTCAATAATGTTTAATTTCTAATATATTTCCTATTCCTTCAATACAAATAAATAATATTCTTCTATTAGAGAACAATTGCTGTCTTTTTAAATGTCGACTAATTTGATAATCAATTATTGCAAATTATTTTAAGTCAAATTATGAAGTCTTTCCGTCTCTTCTAGTCTTTGTATTATTTCCTGCTTCTTCTACTCCTTTTCTTGTTCATCCTTAGGAATAAAATAGAATCTTGCTCCAACTGCATCTACCAACTTGTTTATTTATTATTCTACATGTTTTTACATTGTATTTGTTAAAATTAGCACAAATATCATATTCTCTTTATCATATTATTCGTATATTTAACACACATTTCCTTTTCCAGCCCTAAATATCATTCTTTCTAGTCTTATTTTATTTTTCATCTCTACTATCCCGCAAATATATTGATAATTAACTTGCCTTTTCTACTATTGTAGTATTTTATTCATGAAAAATTACTTAGGTTATTAATTATGGCTATTAATATTTATATTAATATTGTTATTATTATTATTATTACTATCGTCTTTTGGTAGTCTTTATAGAATAGCGTCGATATGGTTGAACATAAAAATATTTTCTTTTAAATTTTTAGTGGATTAAATAACCTAATCATAATTTAACATTTGATCTTATAAAGACATACTGTCTATTTCTATTTGATCTTCAATTTATTACAAATACTTTAAATCATCTATTTTGGCTTTCATATTTTTGTTAAAGTATTATTAAATATAATCGTAATCAGGACACCTTTTTATATTTCCTCCATGTTTTATTATAGTTTGCCTAATTTTTTCTATATTTTTAAGTATTTTTTAGCATTTTCTAATTTCGTTAAAAAAAGGTCGTTGATATCCTCCCAGTTCTGGATGCTAATCGATAAACTAAACACTGTCTATATTTCCTAACTGGTTTATTATATGATATGCACTTTCTCATTACATTATAATGCTAAAGTAACCCATCTCTTCACTCCTAAACAACTTCATTTTATTAAGATAATTATATTATTATATTTTTTATCTTATTATATTTAATATTACTGTAGAATATTTCAAATTTATCAATAATGAGACCTTAAACTTCTAAACTTAACCATCATTATTCTGTAAATTCCATAATTTAAGATCTTAAATAAAGTTTTAATCAAATTTTAGAAGATGATATGTCAAAAAATCTCAGAACAAATTTTACTGAAAAATAATCTTTACATTCAAAATTATAAAACAAATAAGATTTACAAGCCAAATTTAATATTCCTAACAATATAAACAATAATAAAAATTAAATAAAAAATAATTAGAATAAGAATAACTCTGTTGAATAATAAATAAATATCAAATGTAATTATAAATTATAACGAGTTTATGAAAATAGAATAAAATAATAATAAAAAGAAATATGTTAATTAAAATTAGAATAAAAATTAAAAAAAATTTAATAGTTGGAAAAAAAAATTAAGGAATAAAGTTAAGAAATTGATTATTTTAAATAATTTACTTCATAAAAAGAAATAATTAAATATAATGATATGGAAATTATAAAAAAATAAAATTTAATTTTAAAAGAAGATAATATTCAAATGTATGATTAATTAAAAAATAAAGAAAAATTAATAAATTAGTATATTAATAAAGAAAAAGAAAACTTAAGATTATATTTAGTTATAAAAAAAGAGAATAAATTATTAAAATAATAAATAAGTGAATTTAAAGAGTAGTAAGACTTAAATTATAAAAAAATGACTATTGAAGAATACTAATTCTAACTATAAAATTAAAACTTAAAAATACAAGATAATGAATTAAGAATTAAAAACTTAAATAATTAGTTGCAATAATCTGAATAAAATTTAAAAGAATCAAATAAAGAAATAAAAAAATTAATTATTGAATTAAAATCAAGTAAAATTGAAAATACAGAAAATTTAACTTAATATCATTTGAAGTACTAAAATATATAAAATGAAAAAAATTAAATAGAATAAAATTTAAAAATCATGAACTTAAATGGTAAAAAATAAAATCGATATTAGAAGTAGAAGAATAAGAATTAGAAGATATTTTAAGAAATGTAAAAAATGAAGAGAAATAGATTATGTATTTATAATAATTAACTACAATAAAAATAAATAAATTAAAAAACATGAAAAATTTATCACAATAAGGAATAGAGAAAAAAGAAGCAGTTTTAAAATAATATGATGTTTAAGAAATAGCAGAACATATAAGATAAATTTTAATACAAAAAAATATTCCTTAAGATAAACTGGATTTATATTTGTTTGATAAAAAGATGATTTTTAGTAATAAAAATCAACTTTGATTTAATTGATTACTTAATTTACATCGTAAATATCATAAATAATTAATAGATAACCATTTCTAATTAATGATCAGAAATAACTATTACTTTTTTGTAGATATTTAGTAGAAGATAATGAAAAAGAGTTTGATATAATTGATTTTGAATATAAATATTAAAATTCAAGAATAATTTCTGTATTTAAAAATATAATTGGACCTTATATATTAATGACATAAACTTAATAAGAAAATTGTTATTATTAAATTAGTTCATTATTATAAAAGTATCTATAACCTTTAAAGGAGTTTTTTTTGGAAACCATGAATAAACATAATAGGAAATATGTCTTATAATAGGAAATTTAAAGTGCTCTTAAGTATATTGGAATCTAGTTTGATAAATAATAAACACAATCTTTTTATAATTAAGTGTTTAGAATTAACCATTAAATAAATAAAATTAAAATAGATTCTGTTTTTAATTATTTTGATAAAAATTCATTTTTTTTTATTTTCGATTAAGATATTAATAAATAGTAGGATATTATTGATTGATTTTTTATTAAAAAAATAAAAAAATCTTAATAAAATATATTTTAAATAAAAAATTTAATGATAACATAGTTTTTATAGATATAGTTTTAATAATTATATAATTGACAGTTTGAAATTATTTTTTTATGATAATATTTCAATATTATAAATTTTTTCTATTTTTAAAGAAATATATTTTAATCATTAATTTTAAATAATCATTATAAATTAAACCAAATAATAAATCTTAACTTTCTTCATTAATTTATTTATTAGAATTTATTTTCTTTAATTCTATAAATTCCATTATTTTTAACAATTTTTTATAAATTTTATATTAATTTGAAATTATAAAATATAAAATTAACAATATAATATTATATAATAATATTTTAGATAAATTTTTATTAAGTAATTAAGCTTAGACAAAAATATTTTTCTTTAATCTTCAATTTTTTTTTTGAAAACTTGCTTTCTATAATTATACTTTTCATAATCATTTTAATTTAAAATTTGTACTAATTTTTTAATTTATAATTTGTACTTATAACTAAATACTTGTTATAAAATTATTAATTCTTTATCTTTTAAATTTCATAGATATTATAATTATTAATATTAACCTAAAAACTTCTATTTTGAAAAGCTCATTCATAGATTAAAGGCCGTATTTTATAGTTAATTAAAAATTTGAAAAAGTTTCTTTATATTTGATTTAATATAATTTATTTATATAAAAGATTTAATAAAATATATTATTTTATTATTATATTAACATAAATATAAATTTTATTTTACTATTTGAATTTAAATAATACCGCAATAAATAATAAACAATATATATTATATATTTAATGGAATATATTTTTAAAAACAAGATAATATCAACATCTATTTTAAGTGTGATAGGAATAGAAATTATAATTTTAATTTATTAAAGCGGATCACCATAAACTTAAAATATAATGTTATAAATAGCAATATATTCTTCAATTTTATTACTTCTAATGATTTTTTATTTATTGGCAAAAACTTATGATTTATAACAATCAAAGGGTAGATTAAGTTACAATAAAAAAATTAGCTTAAAAGAGTACGAATTATAAAAGAAAGTAGAAACTAAAAAGCAGCTAAATTAACTTTTAAGTTCTGTAGAGTATTAGAATTATATTAAAAATAAACAATTATATGATTAGTAAAGGTAAAATGAGGAATATTCAAGCGATGAAATAATATTTTCAGATGAGTAAGAAAATTATAATTGAAAAAATATATTAATACAATTTTAGATAAAATAATAAAGTCAGATATTAAAATTATAAAATAATAATAAACTAAAATATATTAAATATAAAAAGAAAAAAAATAATAATGGCAAAAATAAAAAAACAAAAAAAATAATTATAAATGCGATTTAGATAAAAATGAATAATAATTTGAATAATAGTGTTAAAGTCAAACTTATCTATGATTTGATTTAATTTTAGCAGCAGCTACTTAAGTTCTAAACCTAAGAACAGGTTTAACAGGAGGTGCCATAGCATTAGATGTAGAAGTAGGAGGAAGAGTTGGAGCAACAGGAACAGCTGAATTATTGGCAGGACCAGCTGGATTATTAATAGGACCAGTTGGATTATTAGCAGGAATAGGTATTACAGCTTAATCAAGATTAGTTTCTAATACTTTATATCCTGAAGCATTAGCCTCTGCCCTTATATTCGAAGGAGTAGCCATAAACCCAAAACACATTTCATAACAATCATCTCTGTCTCCCTAATTAAATGCTCCAAACTCATATTCACAACAAGCATAACAAAACTTCATTGAGTTCTTCACACAATCCACATAAATATAAGGTCTATTGCTATATTTCTACTCACAGAATTATTTCTAACCTTTATCTGATACGTTTTTAGGATCACACTTTTTCTTATCCCCTTTTCTATTTTCATCATACACTTCCTTTCCAATCTTTTCCTTTATCTTGAATAACTTTTCTCTTTAAGCCTTTAGTTTTCTTGCCGCTATTATTTTATCTTTCTACATTTGGAAATTTGCTTTACTTCTGGTTTTGAAAATAGTGTCTTTTTCAGTTTTTTTAAATTCTGCTTCAACCTCGTCCTTTTCAATTTACATTTTCTTAATGATTTCTTTAGTCTCGGCTTTGATTTCATTTTTAACACAATCTTTTTCCTATTTCTACTCTCCTTCAACTGCTTTCTTGATTTTTACCTGCATAAGTTCTTGTAAATCCTACAATTCTTCTCTTTTTAACCTTTCAAACTTAATTTCTGTGTCAATGTCATTAAATGCAGACATAGCACTTTGCTCTAGATTATTCTTCTTACTCTATATCTTGTTTATGTCCTGATTCTAAATATCCAGAGTCATTTTATCATTGTCAAGACTCTGAGCCATATCATTCACGAAATCACTATCATTAAAAAATCACAATTAAATATTTTATTATTTTTATTTATTTTAATATTATTAAATTAATATTATATATTTTATTTTAGAATTATATAATAAATTATTTATTTTATGATTTGTGAAAAATTAATAGATTAAAATAAATTTATATATCAATGATTCTTTGTATATGGATAATAATAAAATTCATAAGAAGTTTTACCTGTTATCATCTCCAAAAGTATAAGCAGTCTTAGCTTTGCACTTATCTCTGAAAGTGATGATGTCTTTCATCCATTGATTCTTAACTTATTCCTGACTTTCTCCCTTTCTCAAAGCCTATGGCATCATACACAGAGTTTCTTATTTATTGGAAGGATCTCTCTTATCCGATATTTTAAAGCATCTTTTCTTAGTGCTTTTTCCAGTATCCATATCAAGAGCCAAGAATGGCAAATCAAAGGATTTATAAATATTATTATACTTTCCTTAACTGAACAAGGAAATAGTTTTATTATTAAGAATGACTCTAACAGGCAACTCTAACTAAGTTCCTTACAATTTCATCTATAATTATAGATCTCCTTCTTTAATAATACACTACTGGAACCTCTAAAATCTATTACTAATAGGGACTACTCTAATGATAGGATTAAGTAACTTTATGTTTGCTCCTGATGGTCCACTAGTATCAGGACAAGGTTAAGAATTACAAGGTTTAACAAGAATGGCACTGCCTACACATGGTTTTCCTCCGTTCTAAGGAGGCAAACACATCCTATGCTAATAACTCTATCCTCCTCCACATTTCAATGTACATTCACTCCAATTCTATAAGATTATCCAAGATCCATCAATACTCATTGGATTCACATTTCCCTTTGATGTATCTCCAAATGAAAATCCAGCAGGAATATTAATAGTTTTAACCATACTTTATCCACCCATATTCGCACCATTTCCACTTAACTTTGCTTAAGGAATCACATTAAGATGTTTCTTTATACTTTCAATCCAATTATACTTTTCCTCTTTAGTGTCAGCACATAAAGTCATCTATTAATTGAACTTAATAGTAACTAATCTAAAACAAGCTCCTTCCTTAAAATCTCCAATATCTTGCAATCCTCCTCCTATAATTTCATTGTCATTATTTATTGATACGTCTTATAATTAATTAAAGTTGATACTCAGATGAGTCTTTGCTAAATCATTTCTACGAGCATCTACCATGTACAAAGTCTTTGAATCCATCATAAAGTAAAAGTGGGTATCATCAGGAATGTTTAGGAATCCATAGTCATCTTTAGAAATAATGTCTTCACTTTTATTCATTGACATCTAAAAAGCGAATGCTGAGTTAATTAGGAATTTTTAAGGAAGTCCTTCCAAGTCCTTGTTTTGGATAAATTTTAGCCAACCTCGAAGTTCCCAAGGGTCTTGGATAGTTGATACTTCACTTATTGAAGAACTGTATACTTGTAAAATTACTAAACTTAATAAAATTAAATCTATCTTCATATTTATTTATTATTATATTTATTATATATTAATTTATAGACATCATTTATTATTATAATATAAATACATTTTTATACATTATATTTTTAAATTAAAATATATATAGTTATCTATAAATTCCCTTTTAATTAAAATATAATCAGTCCTTTTCATTTAATAAATCCATATCCATAATATAAGCAATATTTGCCAATAAATCATCCACTCCAAAATTATTTCTTTTATAAATAATAATTAATTACACAGCAGAAGTAAAATGATAAATAGGACTGACTAGTAAGTACTTTTTAGAAAGACTAAGCATTTAATCATGTAAAATATTAACAGATTTAGAATCCTTTTAAATTTTATCAAATTTAGTAAAGACAATAAAAAAAGGTTTGGATTTGAATTATAATAAATCCAACAACATAAAATCAATACTTTTAAAACCATGTTAAGAATCAATTAGTACCATGACTCTATGCAAATAATTGCTTTAATCCAAATATTAATTGACCATTTTGCCCCAACTCTTAAGTTCCTGTTCACTTCCTTTTGCATAACCTATTCCAGGGGCATCTACCATAACAATATTTTGCATTTTTATTGTTTTGTTCATCAATTCATAAAAATTCAGAGTTCTTGTTTTACCAGGAGTATCTGAAGTCAATGCGATTTGCTGTTCAGTTAATTTATTAAGTAAAGAAGACTTACCAACATTTGATCTCCCTAATATTATAAACTATTTTTATAATACATTTTTTACTTCTTTTCTATTGTAATTTTATTTGAAATTCTGTTTTTCTTCATTCTTTTCATCTTGAACATTCAAGTATTATTTAATCTTTTAGTTTGAACATTATTATTCTAACACAAACTTTTTTCGCATCTAAAAACCTATTTTATGCTTTCATCTTATTATTTATTGTTTTTACCCAATTATCCTTTAGGAATGGCAAAGTTGAACTGCTGGCTAAGTTAAAGCAGGTTTTATTCATTATTAAATTATTATCAATTTAAATAATAATTAAAATAGTTTTAATTAAGATGAATAATAATGATTAAAACACAAATGAAAATCCTTTTTTTTTTATAAAAAATAATATAAAATTTGTTAAATATTTAGAAGAAGACGTTTAATAAAAAGAATAAAAATAACATAATAATCCTGATTGTTTTTAAAGACTTTACACTCAAACAGAAAAAGCAGAGAAATATGGTTTAATAAAGCGGTTAGAAAACTAAGCATTAAATATAAGTTTATCAGACAGCAATAATATAAAATTACCTAGAATAGAGAGAAACAAAAAGAAGTTTAATGAAAAAAGGGAAACGATAGGTCAGTTTATCTAAAATAAACGTAAAATATTTATGAAAAGCATGGCAATAAATATAAAAACAGAACAAATAGATTATTTAGAAGAATACATACAGAATGAAAAATAAAGTTTGAAAGCAAGAGAATAAGACTTAAAATCAGATAATGAGTTAGTGAGATAGTTTGTCATTAATATTAGTAAAGATACAGAATTGGTAAGATAGAAAACTGAAAAGGAATCATAAAGGAAAGAGTATTTGTAATCAATTATAAATGATATTTCCAATTAGATTGAGAAAATCGCATCTAATAAGGAGTTGATAAACGAGAAGTTAAATTAGCTTAATGATTATAAGAATTTTATTGATAATATTTTTCTTAAATTTGGCAATCATTCTCAGAAATCTCCCAAAAAACAAAGAGATCCCTCCTCTCTTTTTTTGACTTAAGATCATAATTTTTAATAGCAGAATTATGAATAAACTTTCCTATAAATTCCTTTTGAAGATCCTTAATAAATTCCTGAAATTATGAATTCTATTTAAGATCAAAATATCAATTTTATGAAATTACAAAGTAAGGAACAAGAAAACTTAGATAAATGTATTTCTGATTATAAAAATATATGTTAAGAATTCGAAAACTTATAATAGAAAAATAAATCGTAAGAGTAACAATTGTAAAATATACTAGAGTAATAATTAAATTTATAAAATTAGTTAAAAAGTGTATAAGTTAATGAAAATAAAAAAATTGAGTTTTCTGATGGTTAATAATTGGACATGATATTAATAGTTCAAAAAATAATAGAAATTTTTAAAGAAATAAAATATATAAAAGAAAATAAAAATATGGATTATAACAATAAATCTTATTATTTAAATAAAACATTTTTGGTAAGTGATGTTTTTAATCAAATTATATTTATTGAAGAAAATTTAGTATAATTGAAAAAAATTAGGCTTTAATTATAATAAAATAACTATATAAAGAAAAAATTTTTAGTTTAAGCTGAATAAAAGTTAATAAAGTAATTCAAAGAGTAAAAATAAAAATTTTAATTTTAATAGAAAGAAAAAGTAAATGGAATTACAATAATAATAAGAAAAATAATTTATTGAATAATAAGAAAATTTAAAGAAAGAAAAGCAGAATAAGAAATAAAAGTAAAATATAATAAATATTAGTAGAAAAGGAAGGAAAGATATTTTCAAAAGCAACTATGAAAAAAAAAAAATAAAAGAAGAATCATCATAAGAATTATCTCAATCAGATGGTGAAAAATATTTTAGAGAATCTTTTGATTTTTGTAAGAGTGTATATCAAAACCTTGAATGAATATAATACGATAAAATATAAACTAAAATTTATCTATTTTTAATTATTTTAATAAAAAAGATAATTTATAAGATTTTATTATCAAATCAATATAAATAAAAATTTTATGGAATAGATAGATAATATATTTCACAGCAATTTCAAGACAGTTATTAATGGATATTTAAAATTATATAATGAAAATTAATTTAGAGAAGTTAATCAGAGTGTCCACAATTTAAAATTATAGCTTAAATATCCATACAAAATTTAATTAATTAGATTGATAAATAATAATTACAATTTATTTGGAAATGGTTAATTAGCAGAAATTATCAGTCTTGATTTGGATAGAAAATCTTTAGAAACCTAAAGATTTATATTCAAAAATCATTTTATTACTAATAGAACTTACGAAAATTATTCTAAATATTTTTTTATTTAAAGAGATAATTTATTAAACATTATTTAAAAAAATCCAATAGATTTTTAACTTAATTAATATTTTTTAAATATATCCTAATTACCTACAATGTTCTAAAAAAGATCTAAAGGTTTATTAAAAATAATATTAAATTATAAAAATAAATATTAATTAAAATAAAATATTAAGTTGAATAATTAAATTTATTAAGTTAGACTCTGTTTTTAAAGAACTTGACAAAAAAACAAGAATATTTTATGATGGCATCCATGATGTTCTATATAAATAAGAATAAATTGATGAAACAACGACATATTATTGGAAAAAATTATTTTATGATAATTATTACTTTACTCCAAAAATAATTTAAACAAATTTTCAGGCATTTAACAAAGAAGAGCATTATCATTAAGAACTTTATATAATATTAAATTAAATTCAAAGTCTAAAAAGAAAACAAGATGAAAGATTTTACTCAACTCTTTATTTAGATGACTGATTTAATATATATTGAAGATTTAAATATAATATTTATTTAACTATTAATTATTAATGCAAGAAGTTGATGAATTGAAAACTTTAGTAGTGCAATCATTAGAATCTTAAGGAATTCTAAATCAATTAAGGGCTCAAATAAGAGCTAATGTATATAATATAATAGACAATAAAGAAAATAATAATTCAAGTCCTACTAAAACATAGTAATTACTTAAAGATCCTTAAAGTTTCATGGTTTTGGAAATGATTTTAGAGTATCTTTAATTCTATAAATTAGAATACAGTACTAGTGTTTTAGCAAATGAAGCTAATTGTAGAGATTATTCAAAGAGAAATGATCTTGCTAAAAAGTATTAGCTTAATTCGAATACTTAATTCCCTCTTATTAATTAAATCATTCAAACTAATAATAATAATAATAATAATTTAAATAAATTAAATAATCAAAATGATCAAGAATAAATTAATAAAAAAAAGTTAGAATAGGATTAAAAGGAAAAGGAAAGAGAATAAAAGGAAAAAGAAAAAGAAAAAGAAAGAGAATAAAAGGAAAAAGAAAAAGAATAAAAGGAAAATAAAGAAAAAGAAAAATAAATGGAATAATACAAAGCTTAATAAAAATAATAAGAAGATTTCTAAAAATAATAAGAAATATAAAAATTAAAAGAATCTCATTAATAATTAAAATAATAAGAGCAAAGGAAAAAAGAAAAACAAGAACAAAAAAAATAATAAAATTAATAAGAACAATAATAAACTAAAAATAACAGTAAAAAAGAAGAGATTTAATTACAAAATTAAATTGATGATGACTAATTCATGATATCTCCTACTAAAAATATACAAGAAAGTTTGAGTTAAGAAAGTAATTAATATTATTATTATTTATAATAATAATAATAATAATAATAAAATAATAAACATATTATTTATAATAGTTCCAGATGAACAAAATAATTATGGACATAGTTAGGGATTCGATATGAGTGTAGATAGTGAAGCATTAGAAGAATATGATTATATGGAGGATTGCTAAAAACCATGAAATATATTAAAAATAATAATAGAATAAATATAAAAATGAAGTAAAATATAATAACATTGTTATTAATATTATGGATAAATTTAATAAAAACAGATGATCCAATGTTAACTCTTAACATCCACCCTCCTGTTGAAGTGAAGGAAGAAGTTGAAGAATAAATAAAGGAATTAGCAAAATTGGAAGAAGAGGAGATCAAGAGTTAGGAAGAAGACTTTATGATTGAAAAGAAGAAGTTAGTGGAGGCGTAAAGAGTAAGGATTAAAACTATTGTGCATGGAGCATTTGAGGCTGTTAACAGTCTTATTCCTAATCCTATTAAGAGTTCTATTAGGAAGGAATTGAAGGCAATGTTAGGATAGAAGGAAGGAGTAGGTTAGAGGTTTGAGGAAATTGAAGATAATCTCAATTTTAAAAGGAATCTATTGCTCAATACTTACTTAAATAATAATAATAAAAATAATAATAATAATAATAATAATTATTATTATAATTAGTAATAGAATTCTCAAAGTTAAATTATATGATTTATATTTTCAATCTTATAATTTATTATAAAAAATTAATTAATTTATCAAAAATTATATTTTATTTTATTATTTTAGAATTTTTATTAATATAAGAAGAAAATCAGTAAAATTAAAATTATTAAAGGAAAAGTATTTGTAATTTATGAATATTTTAGACAAATATGATATAGTATAAAATAATATTGGATAAGGAAGTTTTGGAGTAATTAGCCTAGTAAAAAGTAAAATAAAAAAAAATAATAAAATAATATTAGAGAAATAAAATAATAAAATATACGCATTAAAAACAATAAATTTAAACAAATTACAAATAATAAAGAGATTTGACTTCAACCTGATAAATAACGAATTAGAAATTCATGCTAAACTAGATCATCCAAACATAATAAAATAACACGAATATTAAATAATAGATAAAAAAATAAATATAATATTAGATTTCGCAGAAAAAGGAGATCTATATTCTTTTCTTTAGAAAAAGAAGAAATTAAGTGAAAAAGAAGCTGTTCCAATCTTCATTTAAATTTGTTAAGCAATTGAGTACATACACCAACAAGGTTTCATTCATCGTGACATAAAACTAGAAAACATGTTATTAGATAATGATGATAATGTGAAAGTATGTGATTTTGGATGGGCAACTCTCTAAAATTAGAGTAATGATTTATTTTGTGGCACTCTTGACTATATGGCTCCTGAAATTCTCAATATATAAGTAATGGACACTACTGTTAAAAAATATGATAAAAGGGTTGATATATGGGCTATTGGTGTGTTATTGTTTGAGTTGTTGCATGGTTTTCCACCTTTTCATGGTAGTAATGCAAAGGAAAAGTTGAATACTATTTCTAATTAATTATTGGACATCGATGAGGATTTGACCATTGATTGCAAGGATCTAATTCAATCTATTTTGTAGAAAGATGTTAATAATAGGATCACTTTTTAGCAGTTGTTTAAACATAAATGGATTAATTAATTCTCCTCCCTTAATTATAGTTTGCTTAATATTCATAATAATCCTTTTAATCTTACCTAATTTGGATCATTTACTAAGAAGAAGTAGAAAATATTTGATACGCATTCTAATTAAAGATATCAATCTAATTCTATTCATTAAATTAATATCAAATCATCACCTTTTTATTCAAAAAATAATTTTATACAAATTCAATAAAACTATGATTTATAATAGTAGGCTAATTATAATCAATAGCATTTTAAAAATAAATTAAGTTAGTATAGTTTGTAAAATCCAAATCAAGTTCAAATTAATTTAATTGATTAAAATATGAAAAGTAAAGTTAATAATATTAATAGTCCAAAATAAACAGATTCTAAAAATATAAATTTAATTTAAGAGAAATTAATAGTAAAAAAATAAATTGTAGATTAATAAAAAAAAAATTAAGATGACTAAAAAATAAATAGCAATATATTTATAAAGAATATTAAGTTAGACAATTATAATATTATCAATAACAGAAAGAATATTTAAAATAAAATAAATACATTCGCAGGAGAGTTAAATATAAATTATATGTAAGAAATATTAAAAGACCCAGTGAAAATAAAAAAATGGATATAAAAGCACGAAAAACAAGGGAATGAAACTTGCTACAATTTACTATTAGGCGAATGCTTCAAAAATAAACAATGATTAATAAATATTCTTAATAAACAAAAAAAAATTATAATAATTAAACTGATAATTTCATTCTGGAAATTAAAAATTTTTTTAATCGATTTTATAAATTAATAAATTCTATTTTTATATCATTAAATATATATTTTTCATGATAAATGTTAAAAATTTGAAAGTATTTATTAATTAATTTTAGAATTATAATTAAATTTAAATATTGGCATTGAAATTCATAATATTGGAAATCAAAATTAAATATTTTATTTTTTATATATTATGATATATTAAATTTTAATTAAAAAATTATTATCCGAAATTTGAAATCTTAATTTAATATTAAAATAAAACTATAATTCTTAAACTTAATAATAAATACTTTTAAATTTTTTACATTTATCATGAAAAACAATTAATTATAATTTAATAAAGAATGTATTAATTTATATTATCAATTAAAAAATTCGCATTTCCATAATGAAATTAGTATAAATATATAATAAAAAAAAATCAAATATAACTATAATATAATTGATAAAATTTATAATTTAAAATATTTTAAATTAAATATCTCAAATTTATAAAATTTAAATATTAAATTATGTTTATAAAATAATTATCAATTTTTATATAAGATTGAAAAAACTTCGTACTCTTTTTTTTTTTATTATTTTTTTCTGAATAATTTTACGGTTTATAGTAATAATTATAGAAAGTTCCATTAATAAAAGTATGATAATTTGCTAATTTAACACAATTATCATAAATACCAATATTGAAAATCCTTCCAAATGTTGGACCTTATTTATTATATCCATTAATAGCTAATTATTTTTCATCTTTTCTAGCTCTGAAAATCTCTTGTTTGTCTAACTAAAAAAAAATATTCTTCATCTTCAATATATTTTCCATTTATTAGACTTTTCCAAGTTATTTTTTTGCAAACCTATCTCAGAATTATTCTTTAAATTTGTTTTCAATAAATATTATTGTTCCTCCTTTTCATCACAAAATTAAAAAAATTTCCAAACACAAGTTTAATGTTTTTATACTCTAAATAGCAATTCAAAATTATATTTTTTGTTTTAATCTTAATTTATTGATTAATAAATAAATTCATTTACTGATTCATTTAAAAAAAAGGAAATTTATTTAAGTCTAAAATTAATATATTATGAAAAAATATTTTTTATCTTAATATTGGATTATAAATTATTGTTATCTTTTATTAATAAATCATTTATTTTATTATTTTTTCAATTTTCAATTTTTATATAATCATTAAATAAAACATATTTTACAATTAATTTTGTTTTAAAATAATTTATTGTTTTTATTTTATAATATATTATTTTAATCATTATTTTAATTAATTTAAGTAATAAATAAGCATTATAGCATTATTAATAAATTTTTTTGATTTATTTTAATATTTATTGATAATTGATTTATTTCAATTTAAGTATATTTATTTTCTTCATTTAAAAATTATCAAGTAATTCTAATTAATTATCTATCTTTAATGTATTTTATTTTTTTAATTTTATTGGTTTTGTAAATAATTTTTCTAATTATATTTTCAATTTTTGCAGTAATATGTATTTGAAATAATTTTAACTCAAATTCTAGAAAAAGTTGCTTTGTTTATCTTATTAATTTATTTTTTTATTATTCCATTTTATTAGAAAATTTTATGGCTTTTAATTTCAATTTCCTTATTTAAAATAATCATTTTTATCTTATCCAATTAAATCTTCCATATTTAATTATAAAGCATCTTAGGAATATTTCACAAACAATAGTAACTTAACAATACAAATATGACAATAATTTTGCAAAACTAATAAAAAATGAAATAAGTTTAGAATTAAATCCCAACAAAATACTATATCAATATTTTCAAAGAAGAAAATTAAAAATAATCAAACACATTCCAAAAAAAAATATTAGCGAAATTGGGAAATTTTATAATTAAAATAAAAATAATTGCATCTTAAGAAAACTAATAACAAAAAAATCTTTAAATTATGTGATAAAAACAAATGATGGTTTAAATATCATTTTAAACATCCAATTTAAATCTTATTTTATATATAAATATATTATTACAGCAATTAATAAAATATAATTGATAAAATATATTTATAATGGATTTTTTAAAAATATTTTATATATGCTTTTTTACATTTAAATAAATTTTATAAATATATTTTTATACTAAAAGTTAGCTAAATCATATACAATTCAATTTATATTCATGTAAATATTTGAATTAATATTAATAAGAATAGTAAGCAATAAATATAAAACTAATAATTGATAAATAATAAATATGATATTAATAATTCAATATAAATAAATCAATCATCCTCAATTATGACCTGACTATTCATATTTGGGAAAATGATGTAATTGGCATTGAGTACAGCAGGTAACAACTGCTGATCAATTATAGTTCCTTTTCTTGGGACAACATATATATTATCCTTAACTTCCAACTTAAATCCAAGTTTATTTAAATCAGCAGTATAAGGATTAACAGATTTTTCGTCAGGCCTTTTAATATATTTGATGTTGATTATCTATTTTGACTTGAAAATTAACATTCTATTAAAGTAGAAGGATACATGCTTACCATCTTAATGCAATGCTATTTTGTGTACAAATCGAGAAAATTATCGAGTTGCTAAAATAGGTAATGTTAAACATTTGTAAGCTCCGTAAAAGTAAAAAGGGATGGTTATTTTGTAACGATTTTGGTAGTTGTATATTTATTTTATGCACCAAATCCCCATCCCTGTAAGTAGCATGCAAAGAATTATTATTGTTCTTTTCTCTTTGGCGTTATTTTTGTTTTCAAATAAAAGGAATTCTTTCTTTTTGTCAAAATCTAAGATTTTATCTGTTTCATAAAATGTTTCTGTGTAATATTGATTTCCTTTAGTGTTTATGTTTCTTGCATCATATTTTATTCTTTTTATTATATTATGCTCTATTTTTTAATTATTTTTCATTTTAAAAAGAATTCGAAATCTTTTTAACATTTTTATATAATTATATATCACAATTTATATTATATATTTAATTAAATAAAAATATAAAATAATTTTTATCATTCATTTTTTTTTTACTAATTTTTTTCTTAAATTTCTTTATTGAATATTTTGTGTAGCTAAAAATTTAATAAAATAATTTACTATTGCTATTTGCCAAATCATTTATTAAGATAAATCAATTAAGAATTTAAATTAAAATATTCTTTTTAAATTTTAAAGTCTTTATAGCTAAGAAGTGAATAAAATCGAAATAAAACTGATTTAAAATCTGTACTTCATTAAATAATAAGAATCCTAAAAAAGTGCACTTTAGGTAAATTTATCAAGAACTGATTATTAATTTTATTAATCTTTTTGCTGTTGATTTTTATTTTTAAGCACATATAATTAAAAATAAAAATACCAGGCAGGTACAAAAAATAATTGGTAGCTAAAATGATTTAAAAGAAAATCCTTAATAATATAATTAACTTTAAAAAACTAAACTTAGCTTATATTACTAATATTTATTAATTTTTATTTTTAGATAAAGTATCTATTGGGAATATTCCATAATAAGCTGCTTGGCACTTTAATAATTAAAAATGATATAATTATTTGTTGAATATAATAATTTTTGTTATCTATTTATGGAGTAGTTAAATAAAATAAAGTTCCTAAATTAAATGAATAAATTGATGCTTAAATATAAGCTGTTATAATTGATTTCATCTTTTTATAATAAAAAATATTGATTTTAATAGTTTATAATATTTTTTTTTATATTATAAAGAGGGGAATAATTAATAAAATATTCCATTTTAAAAAATATATTAAAAGCTAAAATATAAAAAAGTTTTGAAATTTATATAAGAATAACAATATTAATAATCATCTGTTGGCTTTGGCATTCTTCTCGACCTCTTCCTTCTTCTTAATAGCATAAGAATTAGTGCTAGCCTTGGCTGCATTTTAGATTTCATCAGCAAGACACTCAGCAATGGTTTTAGGATTTCT
>Ga0315908_10001148_pt1 | contig 20201 bp, 10 predicted proteins | sample LakEriMetagenome_12_FD_203520 | JGI IMG/M metagenome (GOLD analysis project Ga0315908, IMG submission 203520) | Freshwater fungal communities from buoy surface, Lake Erie, Ohio, United States - Buoy 4 MA124 | ecosystem: Environmental > Aquatic > Freshwater > Lake > Lake biofilm | place: USA... | reverse complement strand
TTTTTAATTATTTTTTTATCCATAATCACTTAATCTCATCCATTTTATTTTTTCACATGTTTTTTTAAATGAATCTTTACATTAATATCCTGTTAAATTTTCATGAATAGGTTTAAACTCAAGATCTTCATAGTATTATTTATTATTTAAATTTAATTCAGTAATTATTTTTTTTAACATCAATTTTAATTTTATTTATATTTCTATATTTAAATCTTATAAAAAATTTATATTATTTAAAATTTTAATATTTATAACTTTATAAAATAATATTTAAAAATTTATTTATATTTTATAAAATTAGATATTTTATAATAATTTGAGATTATTTTAATATTAAAAAGTGGAAAAATACGATATTTTAAAAACTGATAAAATCTTTCGGTAATGAAATTAAAAAAATAGATCCAATATGTCATATAAAAAATTAGAAATAAATGTTTTTATAAATTTAAAAATTTTTCAAAAATCCTTTTTATTATATGATGATTTTTTAAAAGATAAAATTTATTATTTATTTAAAATATATATTATTGAAATTGAATATTCATTATAAATTACTATTTCCTTAATAGATATTAGGATAATAGTTAATGTTTCCATAATTATATTATTATTAGTTATTAAAAATGTATTATTGAACATTTTAATTTTATACATTTTAATTTTAAACTTAAAAATTTTATATATTTTAATTTTAAGTATAATAATTTTAAATATTTTAATTTTAAAGCAAATGGTTTTAATTTATTTTGTTTTTAAATAAACCGTCAAAAGAATTTTATGTTTTAAAATTGTTGTTTTTATCATTTTGATTTATTTCTTTATCATCTTATAAAGTGATTTGCTATTATTTCAAAAATTATTCATAGTTATTAAGTATTTGTATGTTTTATGAATTTTACTCATCATTGAATTCAAAATATTTATTATTATTTGAAATTTATATTGGATTTTAATATAAAAGAAATTTGTCTAAAAATCTTTATTAATATAAAAATTAATTCAAATTATTTTATTTTGTATTTTAATACAAACCTTATAAAGCAAGTTTTTTAGTTAATGGATTTTATGTATCATATTCAGAACTAAATTATTTTCTTACTTACTCATAATTAGGTTTGATTCTTTTATTTTATTTATTAATTTTAAATAAAAACTTATTAATAGTCATTGTTGGAATAAAACAAAAAATTAAGCTTATTGCTAATATTAGAATATTAAGTTTAAAATCAACATTTGATTGTAATTATTAATTTATAAGATATTTGAAAATAGTTCCTCCTAAAGTTAAAAAAAAAGGTACATAATCTAAATATTCTGATAATTCTGAATTAATATATGTAGAGAATTAATTAGCTTCTTAATATCTATTAAGTATAAGATATTTGTCCGTCCAATAAGTAAAAATAAATCCTAATATAGTTATTGGTATTACTAATGGAATTAAAGGCGAATAAAAGACAGTAAGAAATAGAGTTTTTATAGCAAAAACATATTTATTTTCCATTATCAGTTAAGGACCTTCAAATAATTCATGAGCTTATTATTAAGTGATATATATTTCTGATTTTTAATCATTAATTTCTTTTCTTTTAATTAATTTCAAATAATATGATAAATCAAAATAGTTAATTAAAGGATTAGAAATAGAATTAGTAATAAATAAAGTATAACTACTAATAATTAAATTTTTTTCTAATTTTTCCTTGTTAATAAAAATTTAAACTATAATAATAATGATTGCAGTATTAACAAATTAACAAATTGATAAAATCTTAGCAATATTTGTAGATTCATCAGTTTTAGTTGGTAAATTTTCTTCTTTTACTAAATAATTAATTAAACTCAATAAAATGTAATTAATACTAATAGTTAAAAATGAACCTATAAAGCTTATAATTAAAACATAGATTTATTAAATAGTATTTAAAAAAGGAGAATTATTTTATAATTTATTAAGAATCAAATTTTGAATTAGATAAATTAGAAATATTAAGCCAAAACTTATTGCAAGAACTATAAAAGAAATAAAATAAGTTAAATATTTTTTTATAAATAATTATCTTTAAGAAATGCCCATATTTTACCATAAAATATCATTTGGTTCAGGAGATTTACAAAGCTTCAATATATTTCCTTTAAAGAAAAATTAATTAGGAAAAAAGTTTTATAGTTTTGTTTCAGATAAAATATTAGTCAAAATCCAAATTAAAATATAAATAATTAATCTGGTTTTATTTTATTTTAAAATAAATTTATTTGTTTCTTAAAGATTAAATGTAACAAATACAGTTCCAACAGTATCATTTAAAATACCATTTTTTACATCTTATTCCATCTAAATTATCACTTTTTTTTCTAATTCTATTTTTTTCAAAAAATCTTAATCTTCAGTTTCCCCTTTTTATATAATTTATAAATATTATTCTTATAGTTCCTATAAATTTTTCATTTTTTGAGAATATTCTGTTATATCATAAGCAATATTTATTTTATATATTTTAGCTTCTTATAATTCTTATTTCATATCTTGATGATAATTGAAGAATCTATGAATCATATTTCTTATATCTTGTTCAGTAAATTATTTTTTCGGCAAATTTGAGATCATTAAAGTATAATCACTTGGAGTGTCTAATAATTCATCAATTTAATATTTAACTTCTCTTTCTGTTTTAAAGTAAATTTGATTTGCAATAATTATTAGTATTACTGCTATCAAATTTATTATTGTTTAAAATTTTACATCATCATTGTTCAACCATGAAACAAGTATCAAAAAGTTGTTATTACAGTAACCTTTTTCTCTACAATATTTTCCGTAATAATTATAAATTATTTAACTAATATTAGCAGCTAAAACTAAAAAACATATTATAATACAATAAATCAAATATTTAAAATATAAGGGTAAAATAGGTCCTAGAAATCCTAATTCATTTCTATTAATACATATATCAATTTTCTATTTATTTATTGGCTTATTACAGCAAATGCAACATTCATCAAAATTTAAAATTTTACCAACTTTGTTTGCTAAATAATGTTTTTAAACCGTTTCCAATTCAGGAGGATATTTTAATGGATTATACAAATTTAAATTACCATTTTTTATTTCGTCCTCTTATTAGGCTTATTAATTTAATATTAGGTTTTTTTTATTTTATTTTTAAATTTATATTATTTATTTCATTAGTTTTATATTTAAATATCTTTTTATATTTATAAAAAATTTTCTTCTTATAAAAGTCTTATTATATAATTTTCTTCATTAAATTAGAATTATAATATTATTATATTATTTAATATTTAAATAAATAATAATAGTATAGAAATAAATTAATATTAATTAACAAGATTAAATAAACCTCATAATTAAAATTAATAAATGTAAAAAAATAATAAATTTAATTTATTATTAATAAAATAAAATAAAACTTTATAATTATCAATCATATTTTTTTAAAAAAAATAACAAACGGAACAAGAAATGTCAAACCATTTATTAACCCAAGGCCATATTTTTTATTTTATTCATTATTTGTAAAACATGCTATATTATAAAAAGAAAAAGTTATAAATGTTAATTTGGGAATAAATAATCCTTAAAATAACTAAATATTAAATAGAATAAATACTATTTAAAAATATGTATTAATTTAATTAATTTAATTTATTTAATTATTTTCTTAAATCAAAAATAATCTAAGATTTTCTTCTGATAATTTTTTATTCTAACATTGATATTAAATCAATTCGTTCTATAAATAAAAATTATTACTAATGACATTTAAAACTAACTAAATTAATAAGAAAATAAAAGTACGTAAGGATATATTTTATGTAATAAACCCATAATATAATAATATTATATTATTTTATATATTAAATTAATTTTCAATATATGTTATCATATAATAAATTAAAGAATTTATTTTATAATCAAATTTCTTATTCTAATTCTTTTTCTATCTCTTTCTAATCAATTTAGTTTGTAAGTTTTTATACCTCTAATTCATAATTAGACAAAACAGGTCTAAAATATTATAGAATTAATAATTAAACTTATTTTTAGAAAATATTTAATCTAAACTTTTATAGTTAATTTTAGTAGCATTAAGTTCACTCCATAAAATAATTCTAGTACTATAGTAAATTTTTTTGTTATAAGTATTATCAAATTCATCTTTTAAATTAAATTTAGAATTAGGATAGAATTAAATATCTTGAGGCTGAAATTTCTCAAAATATAAACTAAAATCTGATAATTAATTAAACTAATCTTCATTCAATATTTTAGCTATTTTTTATTTTTTAGATATTGTATTGTTATTTATTATCTATTAAATATGTTTGTAATCTTGATTAATTCTTAGATTAAAATCTCCAAATATAAATTTGTGGTCTGCTTAAATACTTTACTCAATAATATTATCTAGATAATTTCCAATAATTTTCTTATCTTTTTAATTTGAAAATTAGATAAAATTAAATACCATAGATGTATTCATATAATCTAATTTTAAACTAATACAATAATTATTAATAGAATTTAACTAGACGTTAGAAATATGTTAAATATCTTCATTCAAACATATGATTATAATTAAAAGGGAATCACTATTATTATTAGAATATGTTTAAATCAATGAATATTCTATATATTCGTTTTTCATTTTTTATCTTATATACTATTCAACAAAAGGAATATTATTTTTTTTTAAATGAAATCCTAAACAAAGAATATTTTATCCTTGTATAGATCCATTAAGTAAATCTTGTTAAAGAATAAATTTAATATCATCTTTGATGATTTTCCAACCTAAAATACACAAATTGATTTTATTTGTTTAAATATTGTATATATCTTCCATTAAATCTTGCTAAGTATCATTGTTGCCCAAAATTATTTCGATGGCTATTTGTTTCTATTAATCCTGATACTTGGAAATATAGAATCTTTGAAAAGCCTAAAACTTGCTTTTAAAATATGTAGCCCAATTTGACTAACCTCCTTATCTGGTTAGATCTCCAGTAGTAGAATCAGTACCTGCATAATGTTTTGAAATGTAATCACCATTGTTGGCCCATATTTTTTGGAAATTAGAAATAAAAGGATGCAACTTAGATTTGGGTTTCGAATTATAATTGAAGTTATTTGAGTTTACTTCAATAAAGTCTGATAACTGTCCTTTCAAGTTAAGAGTTAAGTCAACATTCATAGAACTCAGCATATCTTAAATGATATAAGCACTTAATTTAGTCTGAATAAAGTTAGTCCTGTCCAAACAATCTAAACAGTTTACTCTGAAAACTCCTTCTTAATACTATAAAATTTCTTTGGTATTATTATTCAAAACAAAGAATCCAAAGTTATCGCTTTGGTTTTAAATAGCTTGAATTAATTTGTTGGTTTATTAATAATCGTGACCTTTACACTCTTTATTATAATCAAAATGATAATATCTAATGGAGTCAGTAAATAAATTATGATTTTAAAGTTGGTATTCCAATTCTTCAATTAACATATTTTCTATTTTGCGAGTCTAGCTCATTAAATTTATGAAAGTTATGAGTGAATATTTATTAATAATCATTTGAAGATGGGAATTAAATACTTTGGCTGTGAGTTCTCTGCCTCTTGTAATTTAAATCTTCTGATTTGTGATTCCATTTTAAGCCCAAAACACTGGAACACTTCCTCTGATTATCACAAACGAAAATAAATGATTCATGTATTCAATTATTTATTCTGTTTCTATAAAATTTGCAACGTTTCCATTTTCATCCAATCCTCAACTATTGAATCTTGTTCCACATTGTTTTATGTTTTTTCGGCTTATCAAATACAAATTTAAAGTATTTCCTTATAAATATATTTCGAATTATTAAACGAATCCTTAAATTATATTTATAAGCCATTTTTTGTTTATGTTACTATTTCTTAATCTGTTTTATAAGTTGTAATTTAAAACATATTCTTGTTAAAATTCTGTTTAATCTTTGCTGTTTTGTAACTATAGACTTTTAGTCAAATCATAGTTGTAGCTAAAATAGTGTCCTATTGTAAATATCTTTTAAATCTATTTTTATTTATTTTTCATTTTTTAATATTCATTCAAATTTTTCAAACTTTTTTTTGAATGCCTTATAGAAATAAAACATATTGATTCTATAGTGTAGATAATTTCTTTGTTTAATAATGCTACCATACTTACTGTTTAAGCGAAAACCATGAATTATTCATGCTCAATATCAATAATACCCATAAATAAAGAGAAGTCTTAAGAGTTTATACATTTATCTTAATTTAAACTTGAATTCATATCAATTTCTTTTATAACTTGAGTTTCTTTATTGATTTGTAATTTATTAGATATTTTTGTATATTTAAAAGAAGGTTAAATCTTATATTATTATCTTTAATAATTACTTCAAAAAAATTAAGATATTCATTTACAACTATGTAACCTAAATTATTTATTCCTTATTACATTTTATTGATTTAAAATAATATAAAAGAATAAAGATTTTTACAATAAATTTCACAATAGAAATTTATATGTAAATATAAAATAATAAAAAAATAAAATGGAGGAATCAGATTAGAAATTTTTTGCAGTGAATCCTAAACTGGATTGCTAGCATATTGAATAAGAGTTAATAAAATAACTTAAACTATTATTTACTTAAGAGGGAAAGAAGTTGATTTATAAAAAATGCATGAAGAATGATTGTAATGTGTTAGATGAAAATTGGATTTGTTTATTTTGCCATTAAATTTTATGTTCAAGATATTAAAATAAGCATATGCTTTAACATATTGAATAAAAATCAGACCATTGTATTGCATTCAGTATTTTTGATGCAAGCTTTTGGTGCTTTTAATGTGAAAGTTATATAGCAAATTCTTATTTAATTGATTTTATGAAGTTTTTCAGTAAAATTAAGCATCCTAAAAGTAAAGAAAATTTAAATTAAATTAACGAAGATAAAGAAGAAGATGAATAATAATAATTAAACAAAAATTAAACATAAAAGAAAAAAGAAGATGAAGATATTATAGATACAAAAGAGAGTTAAGAATTAAAAAAATAGAAAGATGAATTAGAAGAATTAAAAAATAAAATAGAGAATTTAAAACTATTTAGTTATATTGATGTAATTGAAAATATAAAGAGTAAAAAGATAAATAAGATAGTATTTTTAACAGGAGCAGGTATTAGTACTTCTTGTGGAATTCCAGATTTTAGAACTCCTGGAACAGGATTATACTCAAATTTGTAAAAATACAATTTATAGTACCCTGAATAGATTTTTTCACTTGACTATTTTACTGAGAACCCAAAGCCATTCAGCACATTTTGCAAAGAGTTAATAAAAATAAAATTTGATCCCAATATAAAACCAAGCATAGCTCATAAATTTATTAGTTTGGTAGATCAACATAAATAATTGTAAATAAACATGACTTAGAACATAGATGGACTTGAATTGAAGACAAACTTAAATCCTGAAAAGTTAATTTAAGCTCATGGTCATGTATAAACGGCTCACTGTATTATTTGTTAAAAAATATATAAAATAGAGGATTATATTGAGCATTTGAATAATGATAAAGAAATGCTATGTGAATTATGTAGTCAAAAAAATTAAAATGCTTTGATTAAGCCTAGCATTGTATTTTTTGGAGAAAGTTTACCTAAATAATTTTTTAACAATATATCATTAATTAAGGAATGTGATTTGTGTTTTGTGATGGGAACTAGTTTGAAAGTAGCTCCTTTTAATTTTCTTGTTGATGCAGTAAAATCAGATGTTCCTATTGTTGTTATCAATAGAGATTGTGATGATACGTTAAAGTTTAGGAAAAATTGCTTATTTTTGGAAGGAAATATTGATGATATTGTAAGTAAAATCATTAAAGATTTAGATTGGTAATTAAAATGATATAATTTAATCGTTTTTAAATCTTTATTTATTATTCATATTTTATTTATTAAATTTTACCATATATAGAGTTTTAATTAAATTTAATAAAAAATATTAGATGTCAGATAAAAAAACTTAATTTTTTTAATAATTAAAAGAACAATTTAAATATAATGATAAGTAAAAAAAAAATTAAGAATTTAAATAAAAAATTAATGAAATGAATTCTGATGATGAAACATACTAAGAATATATAATACAGAAAATACGAATTGATGAAAAAAAAATGGGAGAATAACACAGAATAATAATAGAAGATATAGAAATATATTTTCCTTATAAACCTTATGATATACAAATAGATTATATGACATCAGTTATAAAAGCTCTAAATAATAAAAAGAATGCATTGTTATAATCTCCAACAGGAACCGGGAAAACATTATGCTTATTGTGCGCTTCTTTGGGTTGGCTAAAACACCAAAGAGAATAAGGAATAAAACAAAAAAATGACACAGATAATTTTTATCAGCATAGCAGAATTGTTTATTCTAGTCGGACTCATAGTTAATTAGAATAAGTGATTAAAGAGTTAAAAAGAACCATTTATAAGCCATCAGTTAATATTCTTGCTAGTAGAGATTAGTATTGTATTAAATCTGAGTTAAAAAGCTTAAAGGGAGCTTTAATTAATGCTGAATGTAATAAGATTAAATCAAATAATAATAAGGAATTATAATGTGTTTTTTATAATAATTTAAAATAAGATTTCGAATGAATTTAATTATCTAATGAATAAGTAGTCTTTGATATTGAAGAATTAGTTTAAAAAGGAAAATAAAATAAATATTGTCCCTTTTTTTTTAGTTAAAAAAATAAAAATTAAAGTGACATTATTTTTATGCCTTACAATTATTTATTAGATCATAGAATTAATAGTATTTATCAACTGGAATTACAAAACAATGTTTTAATTTTTGATGAGGCTCATAATGTTGAATAAACAAGTGAATAAAATGGATGTTTTGAATTATCTTTTGATGATATTGAAGAAACAGAAAAAGAGTTAGATGCTTTAGATAAATTAATTGAAAATAAATATGAATTAGATATTCCTATTTTAATGACATCTTAATAAGTCCATAAAATTAGATAGGTTTTATTAATTGTTAAATATAATTTCAAGGATGTTTTTCTTAAATTTTATAATTAAAAAGATAATAATCCTGGTTTTAATAACTTAATTAACAAAGAAAGAGTTTTAGATGGAATAATTGTCTTTGAATTAATCTAATAATTATAGTAATTGAATGATTATAAAATCTAAGCTAATCTGAATTTTAATAAAAATAACTTGAATTAATAATAAAATAAAGTTAAAATAGATTAAGAGTATATTAAATTATTATATTTAGCATAAGAAGATATGCTTACTTTAAATCATTAAGCATTTTCAAAATACTCATTTTTTATTAATTAAATATTTTAGCTAGAAAAATTATCAATAGATTTTAATGAATTTAAACAAGAATATTAATGGTATGAAAATAAGATAATTCATTACAAGTTAAATTTAAAATATGATAATAATAATTCAAATAATTAAGTTATAGAAATGTGGTGTTTTTCACCGGCTATTTAATTCTAAAATTTATTAAACCAAAATATAAGAAGTATTCTTTTAACAAGCGGTACTTTAGCTCCTTTTGAAAGTTTTCAAAGTGAGTTAAAAATTCCGTTTGAAATAAAACTTGCTAACTCTCATATAATATAAAAAGAAAGGATTTCATCTATTATATTAAAATAAGGAATTAATAAATAGATACTTGATTTTAGTTATAAAAATAGAGATAATTATTAAGTGATAAAAGATGCAGGAGAATCCATTTATATGTTGATTCAGAAAATTCCTAATGGGGTATTAGTATTTTTTAGTAGCTATTAATTATTGGATAAATTTTATAAATACTGGTTAGATAATAAAATAATAAAATAAATAGAAAATTATAAAGATGTATTTAGAGAGCCAAAAAATCAAACTGATTTGACAGGATTATTTTAACAGTTTAAAACAAAAGCAAATTAAAGAGGAGCAATATTATTAGCAGTTTGTAAAGGCAAAGTAGCAGAAGGAATAGATTTTAGTGATGAATTGTGTCGAGCTGTTTTTATTATTGGAATACCTTATCCTCCTATGGGTGAAGCTAAAATAATATTCAAATAAAAATATTTAGATGAAATTAAGAAAAACTATGGAGTGAATAATAATAATAATAATAATAAGAATGATAATTAATATATTTCAGGATCATAATGGTATTAATTATAAGCTGTTAGAGCTATGAATCAAGCTATTGGAAGAGTTATTAGACATTTGAATGATTATGGTTAAGTAATATTTATGGATTCTAGATATGCTTATGATAGTAATTTCAATACTATAACTTAATGGGTAAGAGATAATACAAAAAAACATAATCTTTTTGATGATGCTTATAAGCAAGTAGTTTCTTTTTTTTAACAGTATAAAATAAATAATTTATCTGTCATTAATTTCAATGATAATTAAAGGAAGAATAATTTACAGTTTAATTAAAATTTTAAGAATAATAATAATAGAATATCTTTTATTAATAATAAAATTGATATTTAAAATTAAAATGATCAGAATCAGATTTATGTTTAATAAATATCAAGTGATGAAGATTTTAAATAAATTAATACTAAACAATATTAATAATAAGAAGTTAGGATTGGAAAAATTAACAATGATAATACATTAAATAATTAATAAAAAAAAAATTTTTTAAACCTTGAATAAAATAAAAATGATATTTCAAAAATTTAAGACAACTTGTATATCGAATAAAAAAATGTAGATTAAAATGATTATAATAATTAATTTAATTTAAAAAAAAAAAATTTTTTTGATCATTCAAGTTAATAATTAAATTATAAATTTTAAGAAAATAATTATACTAATAATCAAACTATAAATAAAAATATCAATCAAACTTTTCTATAAACTAATCAGACTTAGAATTAAAATAATTTTAGCGATCTTAATGATAAAAATTGTATAATTTGCTATGAAAAACCTAACAATTAGTTAAAATTAATGAAATCTAAATGTAATCATTATGCTTGTGAAAAGTGTTGGAATAAATTATTAGATTATAAAATAGAATGTCCAATGTGTAAACAAAAAGTAAGGAGAAATTAATTGAAATAAATTTGAAACCTAGTTAAATTAAATTTTATAAATTATTTTAGTAAAAAAATATTATATTATTTATTAATTTGAATATATGTAAAATATAATAATTACTAAATTCAGAATCAATTTATAAAATTATATATTAAAGATAAATGGAATATTAAAACTAATTTGTAGATTAAATAAGTGCATAAATTAACATTATTTTCAGAGATTTAAATTCAGAAAGTTCTTTTAGATTTATTAAGAGTATTCCAGATATTTTACAAAGTCTTTTTTAAAATATATCAGAATAGTTTTTGTATCAAATATATTAAAAAGAATAGAAGACAGAATAAGAAGCTATTTGTTTTGCTTAAGTTATAGATTTTTTGTCTCCTCAAAATAATAAATCAAATTAAAAAAACTTATTTTCTCTTATTAATGAAATTTAGATTAATTAATATTTTGAATACAATATCCAGTATTTACCAAAACATTTGAAATATCTTTTTATTAAAAATTAAAAAAACAATGAAATATTTTAAAAATATTAATAGTTATTAAATTGTAATGATTATTTTTTATAATAAACTTCTGATGATATATTTTTAATATTGAATTGCTGGGAATTATTTTTTTTTGTATTTATTTATAAAATGAAGTAATTTCAGCCTATTAATTATAAGATATTACAATAAAAAAATAAATTAATTATAGATTAAAACTAATAAGAATTACTTTAAAATCCATTTTTAATACTTTTGAGAAGATATTTATCCTTCTATTCAAATAATGATATAATTAATTAGCAAAATAATAATTATAAGCTGAATAAATTGATTTTCTTTCTAGAAGATTTATTAATAAATGAATATACATTTTTAGACAAACATAGTAATTAATAATTTTAAACTATTCAAATTAACAATAATAATTTAAAAAGGCTACCAAATTTTAATAATGAAATAACTCATTTACCAAAAAATTAAGTTTATCAAGCTATTTAGTTAATTCTTAATTAGATTTAAAAAAATAATAAAATATTGGAAAATAATAATCATTAAAATATTTTTGAATGTAAAAGAATATTTAAAAACATTTATTCTTTTATATAGACTTGTCTTCTAAAATGGAATTAAGATCTAAATAGCAATAGTTATAATTGTTTATCATAATTAGGATATTTATGGAATTAATTAATTTAACCTTGGCTTTCAATTGATAATAGTTATATTATCAACAAATTAAATGAAAATGAAAAATATTTTTATGATTACTTTTAAAACTAGGATTTATATTATCTAAATAGACTTAAAACTACTAAAATATATTTAATGCAAAGAATTATCACTATTAATAATTATAATACTAAAATTTTTAGTGAGTTTTTTATAAATAATTAATATTAATCATAAAATAATAGTTATATATAATAGAATTTAGAGTTTTTTATTGAATTATTTGAATTATATTTAAAATGTTTTAGCCAACTAAAGCATGAAGATTAAAATACTGAAATATTATTTTTGTTTAAAATATTGTTAATTTATAATTCAGGAAATAAATAAAACTATTTGTTTAATGGATTAATACCAGTAGATATATTAAGAAATTAATAATTTTCTTATTAATATTAAGATTAATAAGATGGATTTAAAGTAAATAATTAATTATTAATTTTTTAGATCGGTTAGATTAATGCTATAAAAATAATTAAAAATCTTAACTTATATTTAAAAATCTAATAATAAAATGTAAATGAATTTTAATAATATATTAGCATGAAAATGAAAATAATAAAATGCTTATTTTAAATAAAATTATTGAAAAGATTTAATTTTATTTATGGAACACTCATATATAAAAAATAGAATTTTTAAGTTCTTTGATAAACAAAATTAATTAATCTTTATCAGAAATTTATAATATTCAAGTAGTGTTTATACTATAAATAATTTTTTTAAGGAAAATAATTTAGAGAGAACATAATTCTAATAAGTAAATTAAAGATAATAAGTGAAAATATAAGGAATTAAAAATAGAAACTTATAAATTTAGTAAAATTAGTCAATTTTAAAAATTTTAGAGGATAAAATTGCATTTTTTGTAGATGAAAAGGTATTTTAAAATTATTTCAAGAAAAACTAAGAAAAGAATAGCATTATATCATAAAGTATTGCCAAATTTATTGTATTTCTATTCATATTTTTATTAATTAACCTTATTTTGAATGAACTTTAATTTTTCTTTTAAGGTTAATAAAAATGATTTCTAGTAAATATTACATTAAAATTATATTTTTAGTTAATTTTTATTAATTATTATAAATATTTAGTTTAATTATTTTTCTATTATTTTTATTATTATTATTTTTTATAAAATTAAGTTTTATATAGTTTATTTAAAATATAATAATTAATTAAGATACTTTTATAAATTTTATAAATCAATTTTAAAGAATTCATATTTTTTCTTCTTTTTTTTTAACTAATTTTTCTTATTTTTAACTATAATTTTCTTAATTATTTTTTTATTTTTATAAATCATACTTTTTATTTTCTATCTATTTAATTTCACTTTAATTTTATTAAATTACATTTTGATTATGTGAATTTTAATTTTATAAAATATTTTAAATCTGATTATTATATTTTTAATTTTCTAATTCTTTTTTTAATATTAAAACAGGTAAATTTTATTCTTATTTCATTAATTAAAGTGTTTAAAATTATATTGAAGAAATTAATTTATTATAATTAATATCTTGATATTAAAATTATAAATCAACAATATTTTGAGTTACAATATCATGCTCATAAAATGTTTTACTTATTAGTTCTTATTTAAATTAAGATTAAACATCTAAATCTTCTAAATTTTTAAGGCAATAAAATTTAGCCATTGGATTAATAATATTGTTTAATATTGCACCTGCAAGATATCTAGATTCAGTTAAAGTATAAACTTATAAAATTTCTTTTTATAATGATAAATTTAAAAAAATATCAGAACATTATTTTATTTGTGAATTTATTTAAAATTTGATTAAAACTTCATTTTATTTATACCATATTTATGATGATTTTTATTGTTTTATTGAATATACAACACAATAATTATTTTCATTCTAAACAGCAACATCGAAATTAAATTAAACGTTATTTATTTTTTGAGAGAAATCAAAACTACATTAAGTAAATGACTTAATAAGATATTTTCTATCCAAATCATAACAATGATTATTTTAATAACTATATAGAGAATTTCCAAAAGCTTAAACATGAAATAAAGAGATGCTTAAATCCAAATTATCACCTAACTAATAGTTATTTAATTTTAATGGTTTTATAGAAAAGGATTTACGATTGTTATTCATCTAAATATTCGTAAAATCCAGATTATTTATAAATACATCTACTTTTTTTAAATTAAATTCATTAGTGAGTCTGAAAATACTATTTTTCATAGTCTGCAATTTTTAACATTTAAAATTAATTTGTGATTTCCTTATATTTGTTAGAAGAAATCCTTCAAAGGATTATTATAAATTAGTCTAATAAATTTTGGAAAATAATCCTTGACCTTTGAGAGCATCAGCACAAATTTAAACATCCGATTTGGGAATTTAATTTTCAGGCATTCCTTAAATTTTTAATTATTAGATTAGGAAATCTTTCACATAGGAATAACTTTATTTAGCATTATATCCAGATTGAGGGAAAAAGTCAAGTATTTACTATTTGGCTGTAAAATATTCATCTCCATCTTTATCAGTTTCTATTTAAGCAACTCTCACAAAGCACTAGCCTAGTTTGAAATTATAACCAAGTAAGAAAGAAAACATAAATCTTATCATATTATTTTTTGAAATCTAGTATTTGAACTGACTACTTTTTTATAGCTTTTCTTTATCAGAATTATAACAATTGTTTAGATCTACTAATTTACACTCATCTCCTCCCATTTAAATATTACCTAAAAGCACAACAGATCCTTTTCTATATTTATATATATCGTAATCTTGATTTTCTATTTATAAATATTCTATGACATCTGAGGGTTTTATAATAATATCGCAGTAATTAACAGTTGCAACACCATTTTCTTAAATATTTTTGTTGCTTGTTCTTTTAATTTATCTTGTTGAATCTATTTATTAATCTGTTAAATCAGAAACTTTAAAATCTTCTTATTTGTTTAAATTAATTTGATTTACATAGTGGTTATCTTTTTTTAATCTTATATGAGGATTTTTTTTTGTTTTATTTTTTAGAGCTTTATCATTATATCTTACTAGTTTATTCTTGAAAATTTATTCATTTTTATTATCAAAATTATATTTTTTCTTATCTTAAGTTTTTTTCAATAGTTATAATTTTTTATTACTACTAATTTAAATAATTATTATTATGAAAAACAATATTTAGTAAAACTTCATTAAATACTAATATTATTATTAATTATTATTTTTATATAATATAGAAAGTTTAATATTTTTATTAAATATTATATGTTAATATATTAAAATGATATATAAAATATAATTTATTGTATTATTTGCATTTTTTAATGGAGGACAAGAAAGAAATTAAATAATATTCTTAAATATAAAATTTGAAAAATATTTTAGCTTTTGGTATGACAACAGTGACAAAAATATAGAAGCTAAAAATAATTATATATGGACTGCAAACAGTAATATTAAAAAATAAATAAATTTATATAATAAAAGTTAGGAGTAGAAATATGCAAAAATATCGGAGGATTATATCCTTAAGAAATTTTAGTGTTGGATGATGAACTAGTATAAGAAAGTGACAGAAAACAATGTTTTATTTATAGAGACGATATGATAGGTAAAATAAAGAGATAAGACGCATGTTTAGCAACTATGAAGGAAATATACTAGAATCTCAACATAACAACAACAGAAGAATTCAAAGACAAAGATAAATTAATAAATGGAGATATATTGAATAAGTATGATTTGATAATAATAAGTGAATGTTTAGAAATAGATAAAGTATACAAACTAAATGATTATATAAGAGAGCGAAAAAACTAAATGGGGTTAATATATGGATAGATTTTGGGTGGAGTAGGAATGATGGTAAGTGATTTCGGAAAACAGTTCAAAGTTTATGATAAGGATGGAGGAGAACCTTGTCCATATTTAATAGAAAATATAAGCAAAGGGTAATAGGGAGTGGTGAGTATCAATAAGGAAAAGAGACACAATTTGAAACATGGAGATTTTGTGCGTATTTATGATGTAGAGGGAATGGTTGAGGTAAATGGTAATGACACTCGACCTATCAAGGTTATTGATTAATATTCATTCACTATTGAAGACACAAGAGAATTCAGTGATTATATTAAAGGAGGATTTGTTGAATTGGCTAAAGTACCTATTAAGATTTAATTCAAAACTATTCAATAGTAAATGAATAATCTTAATTATATATTGTCTTTTTAGGAATTATTTAATAGGTAATTTATCATCAATTATGCTCATTAGTAGCCCACCAATTCTCATTACACTCAATTGAGAATTATTCTTAATGCAATATTCGCATTACATTAGAGTCAGAAGCAATATACAACAAACATGGATTTGTACAATAAAGTGTTGATTGAGTCAAAAAAGAAGTTAGAAGAATAGAAAGAATAAAACAAGATAGAATTAGAGATGATGGATGAAGAGACAATTATGAAAGTATGTATGTTAAGTGATATAAGATTAAGTGTTATGGGTCAGTTGATAGGAAGTATGATTGCGATGGAAGTGGTTAAGTACACTGGGAAATTTTAACCAATGAGAGGAGTATAGATAATGGATATATTAGATATTGTTTAGAAGGATATTAATCTTGATGAGAAGAATACTATGTTAAGGATGTTTGGTAATTAAGTGTGTTAGAGTCTTACAAATTTAAGATTGGCTGTTGTAGGGGCAGGTACTAGTGGTGCTGAATTATTGAAAACTTTAGCTTTGATGGATGTTGCTACTAATTAGGGAAGAATTCATCTCTTGGATTGTGATTTGGTTAAAAGTACTAATATTAACTCTCATTTCTATTTCCATAAGCAAATGATCAACATTAGTAAGTCTTAGATTATCAAGGATCATACTAAACTTATTAACCCTAAAATTAATATATAGAGTTTTCAAGAAAAAGTTTGTCTTAAAATGTATAAGCAGTAATTCAATAAAGATACTCATTATAACTAAAAAGATTGGCAAGAAACCTAAATAGTGATCGGAACTCTTGACAAGCCTAAATCAATTAAGAATTTGATAGCTCGATGTGTACATAATTAAAAGACTCTATTAATATCAAAAGCACATAATTTCAGTTGTGAATTTAAGAATATAATTCCTAATAGATATAATGAAATTGAGCTAAAAGAAGTGTGTTATGATCATAGTTATAATGAAATAGATTGTTAATAAAGAGATGTGGTAGTTATTCCTTTTTTGTAAGAATAATTAATTCAATGGACTCATATGTTGTTCACTAGTGTGTTTGATAGGAGTTAGAAGGTGTTCAGACAGATTAAAGAGGACAAGTTGGATTAATTGAGAATTGATGATCTAAGGAAGGATTTGGAGAGTAGAGTCAAGATTGCTATCATTTAAAAAATATTCTAATCTGTTTAAATTACTTAGTCTCTCTTGATTATGTTTGGAATCGAGTTGTACCATTATCTCTTTATATATCAGATATAACTTATCATATAAAAGTATCCTAAGGATCATCTCATTTCTCAAGATAATTACTTTTGGTCTGGTTATAGGAGGTTTCCTACTACTCTAGAATATGATATCACTGATGAAGTATTATCTTTTAATTATTTATTTTATTATTATCATTATTATCATCTTATTATAATTTTATTATTATCATTATTATCATGTTATTATCATCTTATTAAAATTTTATTATTATCATTATTATTAATATTATTTTTAAGAGCTGTGTTAATTTTATTGGAAGTTCTGCTAATCTTTTGGCTATAATATTTAATTAAGAAGATAAAATGATTATAGATAAACAAAATCTTATTTAAATGATAAAGTTATAATTTTAAGAATTTCAAAATAAATAAAATTTAAATAGATGGAATTTTATAGAAATTGATGAAATATAGATGGAAAAAATTTTAAATAAATTAAAAGATTTAAAAAATGACAATAAAAAAAATGAAATTATAAAAAATCTGGACACAATTCCTCTTAAATAACTAGAAAATATTGTTCATAAAAATTAATATTTAGATTTTATTACTTCAGCTACTAATTTGAAAGCAAAATGTTTTTATTTATAAGAAATATCAAGATACAAAATGGAAAACTTAACTTTTGATTTGAATAATAATATTTTACTAGTTCATAGTTTTATTTCATCTTAAGCTGTGATTTAGCTAATAAGATTAATTAAGGTATTTAAATTTAAATAAAATAAGAACAAAGAAAATTTAAACGATGGAAAGTTTAATTTAATTGAAAATTTATATGAATATAAATAGATACAGTAACACATAGAAAGCAAAATTTGGTAGTAATAAATTATTGACAAACAAATGACAATTTAAGAAATAATAGATTAAGAAGTTGGATAAAATACTATTTTATTTATGAATATTGAAGATATTTGTATAATTAACTTCAATGAAAAAATAAACTACTTAAATTCAAAGTAATTATATTTATAATTATTTTAAGTAATTTGCTTATGACTCCTGATAAATTAATAAATAAACTAGCTGTTATCGAAATTTGGTAATTGAAAGACCATTTAATTATTTCAATAATTTCTCAAAATAAATAATAAAATAAAATATATCATCCATTAATAAAATATTAACCATAAAAATGATTTATTTTTATAAATTAAAATATAATATAACATGAAAATTAATAAAATTTGGTATAATAATTTATAAAGTAAATATAATGATAAGATTATTTTAGAAAAGTGTAAAAGGTTTTAGCAAATAAAATAAAGATTATTACAAAATATTAGGAATCGAAAGAAAAAGTAATGCAGAAGAAATAAAGAATGCTTATAGGGATTTGGTAAAACAATATCATCCAGATGTCTAATCAGGATAAAAATAATCTGAAACAAATTTGGAGAGATTTAGAGAAATAGCTGAAGCTTATAGTGTTTTATCAATACAACAATCAAAAATCAATTATGATTACAATAACAAAAGTATGGAAGATAACTTATACAATTCAAAGAAATAAAAACTAATGGAAGAAAACAGAATGGATAATGGTCAGTTATTTAAAGAAAATAACAATGCTAATAGTTATGAATAAGAAAAACGAGAATGGATAAAATAATAAAATAGATTGAACAATGTGGATTAATTCGGTAGATTTAAAGGAGGAGTGCCTTAATTCCGATAAGGATTCAGAAGAGGATAGAACAGCAAGAATTTGCCAGGAACATTCAATTACCCTGATTATCATAATTTACAATTGAATCCTTATCCAGACATGTAGATAGTTGATACTAGGGGCAAATTAGCTTTCAATAGATATACTAATGAGGACTAACTCCCTATTATCAGGAGAGAACAAAGGCCATGGTTTTAAGCCAAAGTTGATTATCATTATTTTGATTATGCATAGGCTAAGAGAAGTCTTAGACATCTAAGGAATCTTATTATATTGTTTATTGGTATTGGAACCTTCATCAAGACTTATATTAAAAAGTCTAATAGGGCTATTATTGCTAAATTGTAAAAGTAATTACATCATATTATTTATTAATATCTTTATTTATTATTTTATATTTAAGACTTAAACAGAAAGGGGAAAAAGCTATATAAGTTAATGGCCAGAAAGTATTTAGAGGACATACCGGAATTTACAGATTGGAATGATATTCATAGCTTCATCATATATTTCATATTATTACCATTATATAATAATACAAGCAATTAAGATATTATAAACTATTATTATATAGATAATATTAAATGGCAAAATAACCCAGCACTAGAATTAGCAAATGGTACAAGGCTGATGATGAACCCGTTCACTTTGCCAGAA
>Ga0315908_10001146_pt1 | contig 20243 bp, 12 predicted proteins | sample LakEriMetagenome_12_FD_203520 | JGI IMG/M metagenome (GOLD analysis project Ga0315908, IMG submission 203520) | Freshwater fungal communities from buoy surface, Lake Erie, Ohio, United States - Buoy 4 MA124 | ecosystem: Environmental > Aquatic > Freshwater > Lake > Lake biofilm | place: USA... | reverse complement strand
CTAATTAGCTTTGTTGGAGGGAGAAGGTGATGAGTATCCTGAAGCTGGTTTCTATATGATGGGAACTTTGGAAGAAGCTTTTGAAGAAGGAAGAAGACTCATGAGAGAAGCAGGATCAAAGTGATTTCATTATTATTCATCAAAATATTTTATAATTTTATATATTAACTAATGATAAAATAAATTTAAAAAAAAATTTTAATTTTATTAATTTTATTCACATAAAATACTGATTGTTGGAAACAAATCAAAACTTTAAGTTAAGGTTTAGCATTTAGCTAATATAAAGTTTATTAGACAGTAAATAATTAAGTAGTTTAAATTGATTCTTATTGAGGAGATTATTAAATAAAATGTGAAATATCAGAAAAAAACTGTTTAAATTATAGAAATAATAATGGAGAATATATATATAATAATGATAATATAATAGTTATATTCGGAGGAGCGAAGGCTGAAGATAATAGTAAATTAGATTAATATAAATATAGTGATGAGCTGTATTTCTACAATGTAGATAAAGAAATTTATTCATTATACTAGAAGGTGAACAACAATGATCCTGTTCCTTAAGGAAGAATGGGACACAGCAGCACAATTGTAAAAAGATAAGTGCAAGAGATAGATAGAGTTATGACTAGAATGTATTTGTATATATATGGAGGAATAGGAGAATCAGGAGTTTTGAATGACTTATGGTAGTTTGAAATAGCTTACCAGCCAAATAGTTACTATCAGGGCTATATTTAGCCCAATAAGTGGACCAAACTATAAAGTTCTGACTATAGAGCATTTCACACTATGTTCAGTTATAAATAGTATCTCTACATCTACTTGGGATCTGATAATAATGGAAATCTGCTTAGATCTCTAATGCAATACAATATTCTTAACAATTCATGGCAACCTATTATTTATTAAGGAATCCAATATATTTAAAGGTCTGTCACTCTATGGGACGGATCTACTTATAAATACGATATTAAAGATAGCAATAAACTCAGTAATGATTAAGTCACCTTCAATAGTATTACTTAGAGTACTTGTAATTCATAATCTGAAAATAATATTATTGTTCCATCTTGTTCAGCTTTCAATGCTTATGTCTAAACTGATAATAAAGTCTATTTTTTTGGAGGAGCGGGAGGAGGATTAAATACGGATTTAAATAATGATTTTTGGATACTTGATTTATCTACTTTTTATTTCCAAAAAATCTTTGTAAAGATTGACCAAGATGAACCTGATTATCATAAATAATGGCCTGAACCAAGGTTCGGTGCTTAAATGGATATTATTATTAATGATAATATTATCTTTCTTTAAGGAGGATATAATAATGATAAAACAGCATACAAAGATACCTGGTTTTATAATATTAAATAAAATATTTGGTTTAAAATGCCTTAATATCATTTTTATAATACTTAAGATTATGCTTAATTTAACTTTAATTTTATAGGCCATCAATTTGTTTCAATTAATGGAAAAATGATGATATTATCATCAGGATTAAAAATTAACTAATAAAGTAATTATCAAATATAAAACAGTAAATATAAAATTAGTAGTTTATTTAAAGTAAGCTATAGTGTAAAAAATTTATTCAATATTGAAATAAGTGGTGCTCCAACAATGCTAATAAATTAAATGATAAATTTCAAAAGAGATTAATGTAATACTTAACCTTTGAGCAAAGGTATTTGCTATTGGGGAAGACTGAATTGCAATGATTAAAATTAATGGGGATAAGATTGTGATTAAATTTAATGTGAAAATTCAATTTGTTATTATGATCCTTACACAATAATGACACCAATTTGTCTTTAATGTTCAAACAGAGGAACTTGTAATAATGATGGAAAATGTCAATGCAATTCAGGATTTACAGGAAATTACTGTGAAATAGGGGATTGTCAAGATTAATGTGTAAAAAATGCTGGAACCTGTATTAATTAATTTCCATTTAGTTAGTGTAATTGTAACAGAGAATAAAGAAGAGGAGGTGATTATTGTTAGTATAAATTTTGTCTTAATTAATGTAGTAATATTGGTGTATGTAATAATGAAAGTGGAATTTGTAAATGTGAATCACCATATGCCGGCTCTGATTGCTCTATTTATGTTATCGAATTTATGAACCATATCACATTTTGATTATTTTGTAAAGTTAGTTTACATTCTTAGCTACTTAATTTATTTTATAATTTTATAATATAAAGACATTTAATATTATATAAATTAAAGTATTATTATATACATTATAGTATTATTTTAAATACATATCATTATTAATCATCAATTATTTAGTCTATTTCCATTTATATTTATTATTACAATAATTATTCATTATTTATATCATCCTTAATAATCTGATTATTATTATTTAAATTAATGTTATTATCGATAACATTATTATTTTCAAAGTCAGCAGTAATTTTTTTAGTATGATTTTTGTTACTGAAATTGATTTATTTTTTATCAATAAAATTGTAACTCTAGATATTGATGTGTTTAAGAAACATAGTTATGACAGTTCTTCCAACTTGAATAGCAATCCTTTCCTATTTAAGAGTCAAAGGTTTTTGGATGAGCACTAAAGTTCCAAACTTGCTATTATTATCAATAAGTAGGAATTCATCATTGTCTGCATTGTAGTTTATTTTAGCATGAAATCTACTCACACTTATATCGCTTATTCTAACTTCACAAGAGTGACCTCTACCCAATTTAGCTGTCATATTATTGTCACTATTAAACTTTATAACATACAAACTAGTATTCTGATTATTCTCATTTTTCACTTCATTATTATTACTATTACTATTATTATTATTATTATTATTATCTTTGTTCTGCTCTTTGTGCTCTAATATTATGTAAGGTTCTCCCTGTGGTCTTTCTATATCTAAGAGAGTGAACTTCTGTCCATTTTGCGTAAATACTAAAGGCATAGGAGATTTACAAAGTTCACATTCAAATTTCTGCATTTTGTAACGAATTATGTTACCTTCCTTTTTAGTGATTGGTTTCTATCCAATCCATCTTTTGAGACATATAAGATGTATGAACCTGCAAGATCCTTTGCATTGACATAATTCAACAAATTACTCTTCTCCTGGTTCACAATCTTCACAACTGTTATTATTTTCATAACATATCCTGCACTATTTCTCAGTCTCCTCTTACATATTTTATGAACAACTATTGTTTATTTGTTATTTACTATTTATCATTTATTCCTAGTTTATTATATGTTCATGCACTTTCTTAAGATTTTTCATGTTTCCTTTCATCTCAATCACTTTAAAATCAATTCTTCCTAATTTTATTATATCGCCTATTTATATCTAATATCCTTTTTAATTCCCTTCATTGTTCTTCAAACTTCGCACTATTAAATACTATTATTGCTAATTTTTTTTCAAATTGCTAATTAAAGGATTTTTTTATATTAATGCGCTATTTCTTGTAATCGTTAAGTTTAAAAGCGATATTGAATCATCTTTTATTGATGTTAATTCTTAAGCCAAGTCATAGTCTATTTTTATTTCCTCATCTATATTTATTTATTTTTATATGTAATTTACTCTTTTAATTTAAACAGCAGGATTCACTTGCAATAAATTTTTAAATTTTATGATTTGTGTTTTCATAATCAAATAATCCATGAGAATCTTTTTACCAGGTTACTGTTTTTATTTCCACTCTATAATATATGAATATATGTTTTTAATATTTACATTAATTTATTGTCATCTTTTTTAAACATATTTTTTAGTTTTTCTTAATTATAATTATAATAGTTGTATGTAATAATCTTTTATTATTAGCTTTATATCTTTATATTCTAATTTTCATTTAATAATTTTATAATCTAAATAATAAATTATTGTTAATATATTAATCATTATATTATAATTTTTATTATAAAAATATTATTTTTATATTTTTTTATTAATAATTTTGAAAAATTAAAAGAAAAAAGTTAAGAAAATAAAAAATAGAAATAATATAAATTTATAAAAAAATATAATAAATATAATTTTGTGATATGTATTAATGTGATAATATGAAATTACTAGATAATACAAAATTTTTAAAAAATCTTAATAAATAAGAAGTAATATTATACAGTTAAGAAGTTAAAAAATATAGTCCTTTAGGTTATAAATAGACAAGAATTTTATTAATAACTGATTAATATCTTTACAATATAGATAAAACAAAAATAAAAAGAAAGATAGAATTGAAAAAAATAGTTGGACTTTCAATTTCAAAATAATCATCAGAATTTTTATTTCATATTTCTTCAGAATATGATTATATGTTTTTTTCAGATGAATACAGAGATGATATTATAATGAACTTTCTAAATATATATTGTGAGATTTTAAAAATAGAAGATGACTTAAAGTTGTTTATTCATGATGATAAATCTATTCAAAAATATCAAAACAAATAAAGCTAAACAGTTTTGCCAACTATAAATTATTAACTAGTCGATAAATAAAAATGGATTCAGTATTTAAGCATGGTTAATCAAAGTAATAATTTACCTCAGTAAACTTCTCAATTTAAATTACTTTACTCTAAAAATAAGAAAATTAAAACATCTGAAATCTCTCCTAAAAATTTTGAAATTTTAAGAATAATTGGCAAAGGAACAGTTTCAAAAGTATAATTTATCATATTAGCATTAGATTTATCTAGTAGAAAAAAAAAACTCGATGAACCCTTATGTGCTTAAAAAAATATCAATTAGCAAATTAAAAAGTTTAGGAGATTTTGATTTTGAATAAACAAATAAAAAAATAGAAAATTATTAACACCAAACTTTTTTAGAATAATTACAATATTCATTTGTGAGCGACAAGAATTACTACTTCTTCCTTCCTTTTTATAAAAATGGAGATTTATTTGAGTTTTTAAAAAAACACAAGAACTTGGAAGAAAATAAAGCTAAATTGGTTTTTGCGTAAATGGCATTAGCATTAGGAATGTTGCATGAAAAGGGTTAATAATATATGGACCTGAAACCAGAAAATATCTTAATTGATGATAATGGACAACTAATATTAACAGATTTTGGTATAAACAGATACTTTTTCAATAAATGTAGTGAGAACTTGATAGGTACAAAAGAATATTTGTCTCCAGAACTAATAGCAGGAGGTAATCATAGTAGAAATAGTGATTGGTGGTGTTTAGGGATGTTATTATATGAAATGTTGATGACAGTACCTGCGTTCCTTCATCCTGATGAAAATCAAATGTTCTTCATGATAAGTGTTGCTAGACCTTACTTCCCTTAGCCTTGTATCTTTAGTGAAGATTGTCAAAATATTATCATCTAGTTATTGCATAAAAATCCTGACAAAAGATTAGGAGCAAATTATGATTTGGAGGATATTAAGTAACATTCTTGGTTTAAAGAATTTAATTGGGAATTCAAAACCAAAAATCTAATTATTGATTGGATCATCAATTAGGATCATTAATATCATGATTAGTTTAACAAGATTGAAGACTTAGTATAAAGTTTTGATCCTATTTTCATTAGACAAAATACTCTAGATTTCGTGTATGAATGAATATCATCAATATTATTATTATCTAAATTTTTATCAATATAACTATTATCAAAATTCATTATTATTTTTGTTATTATTTTTATATTCTTAATTTTTTATTATTATCAGTTAGAATGGATTAATTTCTTAACTTTATAGGATGTTGTGATGCATCATAAAATGTGAATGCTGAATTAATAATACGAGAAATGAATGCAAAATTAATTAATGGTTAGATTTAATTAGAAATAAAAATAAAGTTTGGAACAAATTGCACTACAATAAAAAAAGGAGACATTCTTTATTTAGAGTCTGTTGATAAAAATAATGAGAAAAGAAATTTTTTTAAGAAGTATATGATAAAAGAAGAAAATATGGTTTGGATAAAATGTGAGAATGATTTTGGATACAGTGGATAGCAAGAAATAAAATGGTAAATTAAAAATGGAAGTTACTGTATTTATTATTTAAGACCAGTGTAATAATTTGATATGGATAATACAAGTTGGAGGAATTTAGGAGTTAGTAAAGATTTTAAAGTAGATTGCGAATCTTAATAAATTGATGAGACAGTTACTTAAAATGATTTGAAGTCTCAGTTTTAGGATCAGAGTATTTTTGAATCTGAGTATCATATTAGTAATGACAATCTTATACTTAAATATAATTAGTTTCATCAAAAACAAAAAATTTCTAAAAGAATTTTCAATAAAGAAACTAATCCTGATTATAATTTATTATAATAGTATATTTCTAATTATAGAAGTGATAAATTGGCTCATTAAAGTCTTATTTAATGTAATGATTCTACACATAATATTTTGAATTATGATTCTTCTAAAGAAAATTAAAGTAAATTTTAAGATTCTAATTTTTTCTCTATGTAATTGTAATAATAGCAAGATAAATTATAAAAAAAATCTTTTAAATTATCATCTAATTAAAAAGAAAATCATATTCAATATATTAGCAGCTATGATAATTAACATAATTAAGTAAATTAAAAAAATAGTGATTAAAAAAAAAAAAATTCAAATATTTATAATATAGTAATGAAAAAATTAACATATGATTATCAATTTTAGAATAACGAAAAATTATCTGTAAATAAAAATTAACTTAATTAGATTTAAAAAATTTGAATTAAATAATATTATATTATAAAATATAATCATATTATCATATTAATAATTAATTTATATTTATAATAAAAAAATAATAATATTAAATGAAGTTAAAAATCAATTTGATTTTCTTTTTGATATTATTAATATTTAATATTAAGAAAATATAAAGTTCAAAAATGAAAATGAAGGCTAAATTTAATTTTTATACTGATAAAAATGCTAATAAAAAAACAAGCTTATTTAATTATTTCAGAATAAAATAAGTTTAGAAACTTTTAGATGAAAAAAAAAACTTATTTAAATTCGATAATAATCCTTTAATTAAACCTCCTGATGTATAAGAGAATATTTAATCTGAAAGTAATTTATTTTAATAATAGCTGGATACCTAAGTTAATAATTTGTTGAAAAAAAAAAATTAGGAATAAAATAAAAATGTTTTATAGGACTAAATTAAATAAACTGACTAACAATTACCATACTTAGAAAGGTTTTAACAATAAAGTAATAGTATATAAAATGAAATGGCAAATTAATTATAATAATAAATTAAAATAGAATAGGATTTATAAAATAAAGTGAGGAACTAATCAGAAATAATAAGTAATTTACAATAATAATTGTTAAAATAATAAAAGATATTAAAATAGATAATAATATTAAATAAAAAATAAATACATTAAAATTTAGTTTAAATAAACAATGATACAGAAATAGTAATAGATAATTAAACAAACATGAAAGGTTAGTAAGTTATTAATTTATTGAATTATGTAAAATCTATATAGAAAATTTGTGGTGATGATTTTTAAAATTGTAATTACTAACTAAATAAATTATAGCCTTTAATAACGGAAGATTAACAAAAACAGAACGCTTAAAGGGAATAAGTAAATATTAAAAATCAAAATTAAGAGAATCAAATTATCTAATAAAAGGAACCATATCTATAAAAAATAGATAAATAAATAGATTAAGTTAATTAATAATAAAGCAATTATTAAAATAATTAATAAATATTAGAATAATCTTAAAAAGTAAATCAAATAAATGATTTTTTTAATAATCAATTAAATACTTTATAAAACCAATAATAACAATATTCTAACTAAGAATAATAAATTTAGCAACATAAAGTTTATTAACCTAGAGTATACATAATGCGTTTTGCTTAGAATAATCAAACTAATGATCTTTAAAAAACTAATCTTTTAAAAAATAATTCGATTGATTTGCAAACAAATTAAATTTTAAAAGATAAATAAAACAAATCAACATAGAAATAAATATTTTAGGATATTAATCAAGATAATAAAATTAATTTAATTTAAAAAGACACTTCATTATTAATAGCTTAGAGTTAAAATTCTGATTTTAATAAATTGTTGTAGTTAAAATTACAGTCTCAACAATAAAATAATAATTTAACATAATCATAAGTAAAGTAAATTATAAATGCTAAAGACAATTAATTAGAAGATTAATAAAAGCTAGTATAAAATAAAATGCATATTGTTATAAAGAATAAATTAAATGATATGAGGTTTATCCAAGTTAAAGATCAAAAAAATAAGAATAGTGATCTATCATCTTATGAATAACATTATGATGTAGCAAATTTGCCAACTTATGAATTGAGTTAATAACATGTTTTATAGAATATTTAATTATAACATGCTTTAGATGCAGAAAAACAATTAGAAAAAGATTTTCTTGATTTGGAAAATAATAATTTGGGAGTAACAAGTAGCTCTACTTCTCAATATAAGACTAGCAATGGTCCATTAGATGAATTTAAATGATTATATAATAATTATAACAAATAATAATAATAATTATATATATTATTTATAACGAAAAAGATAATAATAATAATAATAATAATAATATGAAAATAAATAATGAATCATTGATAAATATTGAGAGACCTATCTAAACTGGAAGAAATCATAGTTTGGGAGAAGGAAGTAAAGCTATAATGATAAAAAGAATAAATTACTTGACTTAGGTGAGAACATCCTAGCTGGCTTGATGATGAGCAATAATAGAATAATTTTTAGTATCATATAATTATAAACTTTATCCTGCGAGAACAAGTACCTTAGCACTAGGATCATACTATATATTAGTAATTAAAGACTACTAATGAGTAGATTATGGAATAGTGAGGATACTCTACTGAGTTTTCCTTAAATCCCAAATTGAGACCAAGTAATCACTAGAAAGTGTAGCCATATGATATCCATTATTACTAAAAGTCAAATCCAATATATGAGAGTCATTATTTTATTATTACAATGTTTAAACAACCTACTCATCAGCTAGAGAATAGATAATCGACTATCCATTATTACTGCCCATCACAAGTAAGTGTCCATCTGGGTTATATTCAAGACAGTGGACATCTTATTTCATCTAATGAGACAACAATTACTTATTATTAATTATGTCATGCATTTGTAATTCACCTTCTTGACAGATACTCATACATAAATACTTCAAAGGATGTATTATTAACCCGGTTGTCTCTTTTGAAGGATAGCTATAAAGCATACGAGAAGAGACAGTATCTAAATCAAATTCAGAAATGTTTACTCAAATTTAGTCACTCCAAACCCATTAAATTAATGAAGAGCTTTCATTATTCTTTACTGCTTTTATCTTAGATATTGATGAGCAAGATTATTATTATACATTCTAATTTTTCATTTAACCTAATATGTTACGATTTTCTAAACTCAATATCATTATTTGTCCATCAACTCCTCCCGTTATAATTGTATCATCATCGCAACTAATGTCAAAACATTTTATCCCTTTTTATTATACCTCTACTCTTTCTATTAATTTCATGTTTTATAGTTCTGAAAGTTGTTTGAATTTTTTGTTATATTCTTCGTCTTTTCTTCTTTGCTTTCGTTCTTCTTTTAACTCTATGGCTTTATTTGTTATTTATTGTTTTATCTCTTGATCTACTTATTTTTATACATCGTCATTCTAATCTAATTATTATTATTCTATGATTTGCTGATTATTTTCAGTTTAAAACTATATTTGTTACTATTATGATGATAACAACTACTCTTTAAGAATGTTTTTTTCTTATAATAATCTTGCAATAACTCTGCAAGCAGCATCATGCTAATATAATGCTTAGCTCAGTTCTTATCTAACACTATTTAGTTATTTTTTAAGCTAGAAATTCTCAAGTATTATTTAATCGTATTCACTTTGCATACTGCTAAGCAATTAATTCATATTTAAATTATTGTTTATCTTAGGTTTAGATATTTCATTGCATTTTATTTCTATTAAGTCTTATTTCTATAATTCCTGATTAGTTATTGGACAAATTCCTACAGTCTCTAAGTATTTTTCTATTAATTCTTTTTCAAAAACATGTCCACTTTTTATACTCACAACCCCATTTTTCACTGGTTCTCCACTAATAGCACAATATTGCATATCTTTAAATTTATTTTATATTTGATTAATCACTCATCTAGTTTTATAATTGAATTTTATAAAATATAATATATTATATTTTAAATCACTTTCTAATATTATTTATAATTTCTTTTATTAAATCTTTTTTTATATAATATATTATATATAATAATTTATAAATAGCGAACTTTTTAATAAAATGAATAATTCGTCTCAAAAAAATATTTTAAATAAGGATTCAATTTTAAAATAATAAATCTTTAATATTACTTAAAATGACTACATAAACCCTTATAATTAAGACAATGCAAATTTTTTTCCTATAAGTTAAGATTAATTAAGTACTCCAAAAAATAAAAATAAGAAAATCGACAAGATATAATTTCAATAAAATCCAAAAAAAAGAAGTATATTTTTAGAAAACAATGAATTATAACCAATTAAAAGAAATCTATTGTAAGATTTTGAAAGTTAATTAGATTATTTTGAATAAAAAAATAATGATAATGTTAATTTAGATAAAATTTTAAATTAAAATATAATTTTTAGCAATTAAAATAATAATAATTTATAATAGAAATAAATTAATGATTTTTCTTAAAATTCAAATTATAATGTGAAACTTCTTAGATGAAAAATATATATCTTTAATACTACTTGATTATATATAATTTTAATTTAAAATATAATTATAAATTAATTCTTAATTGAATTAGCAATCAAAAATGAATTTAAGTATTTATATTTTCTTTATTTTCTTATAAAATTATAGAATTCCAATTGAAATTCTATTTTTTATCAAATATTTCATCATTTATAAAGTTTAATTCAAAATTTTCTTTACAATTTAATACTTCACTATCTTATATTAAAATTTAATGTTTATCATTATTTTTTTAATTTTTATGATCTTATATTATTTTCTTAATAAATTAATTTTAATCATCTATTTATTATTAATATTTATTTGATTCGTTAGAAAAAATCTTTTGTATTTCCTATTAAATTAATTAATCTTCTTTTATAATTGATTAAAAAGATTAATATGTAGTTTATTTAGAAGGAATTTCTTTAAAAAATTAATACTATGTTTTCTCTTTCTTTAAAAAATTATCAATGTTTTATTAAATTTATTCAAATAATGTTTTATAATTAATAGAATTAATGTTATTTTCAATTTAATATTTTAAAATTGTATAATCCTCTGAATTTTAAATTTTTTTTTTAAAATCTTTCAACTTTTAATCGTATTTCTAAAATAATATTTATTAAATACATTAAGTATGTAATTAAATGGTTTTTCTTCTATATTACAAACTATATCATCATAATTATTCTCAATATCATCTTTTATTGATTATAATTATTAATTATAATTATTTAAACCTTGATAAAAACTATCATTTTTTTTTTCCAATATTTTTTGACTTTCAATTATTATGTTTTAATATTTTAATTTTAGTTAATTTATAAATTAAATCAAATTTTATTAAAGTTAATAAAATTATTCCAATTAATCATTAATAATATAATCAATATTTTCTAATGAAGATTAAAATTTTATTTTATAATTATATATAATCTTTTATGTTTCTATGATTTCTTTTATAAATTAATTAATTTTTAAAATTCGGAACTGTTAAATTTCTTACTTATTAAAATTTTAATTTTGGTTTTATTACTATTATTATTACTTTGTATTAATTTTTTTTAAATTAATTGGTGAATTATTTTAACTTATCTATTAAATATCTCAACAGCTATTAAATTACAGCTCATAAATTTAATTTTTTTTATTCTAAATTAATTGTGTACAACTTTAACAAAAATATTAAATCTTTTTGTTTTTATCTATTTAATCAATAAAAAAATATCTGGCCTAATTAAAAATAAATAATTTATAATTATAATACATATTTATTCTAATGATTTTAACAATAATATTTTTATTCTTTTTTTTAATAAATAAATTTATTTTAACTTATTGAAGGAGAGTTATTTTTACTTTAATTTGTTGTATTATTTGATTTTTTTAGGGATTAAATATTATTAAAATAAATTTTATCCTCTTATGAAGGTTTAAAGGTTTCTACTTCATAAAAATTATCAATTTATTACTATTCAAATAAATCCATATGAAAAATCTAACTATAAAATTATAAATAAAGAATTTCAATAATGATAATAATATAGGAAAAATAATAAAAATATAATAAATAAGGATAGTAAACTATTGATTTCGATGTAAAATTTATAAATGAGTCAAACAGAAAAAGAAGAAGCTAAATTATTCAGAAAGCATCTTTTTGAATTCTGGTCAAATAAATAGATAACAAACATAAAGATTCCTCAAATAGGAGGGAGAGAATTAGACTTATATTAACTTTATAAGGCGGTTTGTAGAAGAGGAGGGGCAGAACTAGTGTCAAACAACAAACTGTGGAAAGACATTGTAAATGAATTTGGACTGCCCTCATCTTGTACTTCAGCCTCCTTTACTTTGAGGAATCATTACAGTAAATATCTACTTGCTTATGAATAGAAATTTTTCTTTGGAAGGGATGAGGAGAAAGCCATCAAGGAGTTGGCTGGTGCCAGGCAGAGAAAAATCATCAAATATAATGAAAGTTATCTAAATGATATTAATCTCGATATCAAAAATAATCATTATTGGGATTCTAATGAAAATATCACTGGCAATCACTAATAGAAAAGAATGTTGATTAATGGTCCTTTTTGAATTTAATAGCATACTAATAAGTTTAATAGTATCAAAAGGATTCTTAGTGAAAGGTATAAGATTACTAATAATGCAGGATATATTAATCAAGAAAAAGAAATTCTTAATACACAGGTACTCATATATATGCATATAAGATGATAATAATATGATATATATATTAATATATAAAGAACATAATTTATATGTGAAAATATAATTATGAAAATGTATATTTGATAATGAATATATATAGGTATACTACATAAGGAAACAGAAAATGTAACCAAACACAAATGAATTGATGAGAATAATATTGTGCTTAGAGGGTTGAGTAAAGAGTGAATTATATTCAAGTATAAATTCTTTGCTTCTATACAGTGTGAACTATTCTGCACCAGTTCATTTAGACAACCTTCAAGAACTAGTGGAAGCAATAACAGAATTCATGTACTTTGCAATCAATAGTCTAGACGATTACAAAGATGATTTGAAGGAAGTGATTGAGGAATATATAGACTAAAATCAATTTAAGTCCATCCAATATGATCATTATGGAGATATTGAACTACAAGAGTATCTAAGAACCATGTTTTAAATATTAAGGAACTTTAGTTTAATTAAAGGTAATGAGTACATTCTATTCAAAAATGAGTAGTTATTCAGTCTGGTATTTTTGACATTCTTAAATAGTAGGGATTAGGAAAGCAGCAAATTTAGTCTGGAAATATTGGCCTCGATGGCTAATTATATAGTTATTAAGAATAATTAAAATGGATGTAAAATGTTGAGAAAGTTGATGGAAATAGTAGAATAAAAGAATATACAAGGTAAGAGTAATGAGCAAGTATAATATATGTTGGAAGGTGCATTGGAGTTCCTGTGTAACTTATTTGGACTAAGTGAGAATGAACAGATATTGGAACAAGTGTTGTAACAGAGTGTTCACAGTCTGAATTAATTGTTGGTTAATGACAGTCAGAATGTACGTGAACTAACTTTAAAGTTGATCAGTTATCTAAGTGACCTCAAGATGAGTACCAGAAATCTCATTAGTTAGCTAGATCGCTGTCCTTAAAGGCTAGTTGCTCTCTTGAGCAGTAGTACCAACTCCAAGGAAGATAAAATTAGTAAGTTGGCTCTAAATATCATCTCCAATCTTGTTATTAGTGATCTTGGAAAACTCAAGTTCGCATAGTTTTAAAATGATCTCTTTATTGTCAGTAGTACTGATTAATTATTGTCCAAGGGATTGGCTAACATCATTTATGAACTCTAAAAAATTCCTGAATCATTCTCTCTTCAAACTTGTCCTTGATTATTTTATAGTTTATTTTTATCATTATATCATTATTTATTATTTTATCGTTAGTAATTATAATTTTTATATTATTTATATTATTATTAACTATATTTTATTAGTATATTTATTATTTTATCACTATAATTAATATAATTTTAATAAAATTTTGATTAAATATGAACGTAAGTGAAAAAATGGAGAATCTTTTAAATGATTTGAAATAAACAGAAGCTTCTATAAAAGGAACTGCAAAATTTATTATGCAGTTTCCTTTAGAATCAGTCAATAATATTCAAAAGCTAATAGAACACATGTAAAATAACTAAGAAAAGAACAAAATAGTTTATTTATATGTGATTCATGAAATATTATTATAAAATAATGATATATTTATAAAAACAATAGGTTAGAATTTAAAAAATATCATTTAAATAATTTCAGATAGTATAAATAATATTTAATAATAATAAAATATCACAAAACTAATTAACTATTGGAAAGATCTATAGATCTATCATCCTACTTTTATTGAAAAGTTAAACTAGATAATTTATGTTTAGATTTAAAAAATTCAAAAAATTAATTAGTAAAAATAAGAAAACGTTATTACTGAAAAAAATGACAATTAACATAATTAATAATAACAAAAATATACTTAGGCATAAATCAGAGACTATAAATTAATTTAAGTACTATTTATTATTGATTTTTAGTCTAATAGTCTTACTTAAAAAATATATGATTCAATTGAGAAGGAAATTTAATTATAAAAATAATTGAATTATTTTAATTAGAATTTTTAAAATATGAATAATGAAAATAAATTATAAATTAATCATTTAGGATAAAAGACAAATGAAGAATATCAAAATGTAATTGTATTTTTTTATTTTTTATAGTTATTAAATTAATAAAATTAAATTTATCAAGATTCTTTAAATTTATTACAAAATTTAAAGGAGTAATATGAATAGTTTAGTTATGAATAATATGAAGAATTGCAAAAACAGATAAATATTCAATATATTTGATAATGTTTTACATAATTTTAATTCTATTATAAATATAAATTTATTTATATAAATATAATTAATACAAAAATAATATTATAATAATTAATATTATTTATAAAAAAACAAATAATTTTATCATAACTTTGATTTTTATTTGTTTGCAATTAATTTATTTTCTTCAAAAGTGGTATGAATATTAGATTGTTAGACTTAAATAATTCAATTAAAATAATTATATTTTAAATAATAATAAATAAAATAGATAAATAAAAATTACATATTTAATCTATGTTTTAATTATTGGCGAATGTTTTTTTATTAGTTTCAATAACTAAATCTTCAATTTATTCTCTTTGTTTATTATAATAATCAACTACTTTTTAAATATCATTATTTAATTAATCTTATTTATCAATTGAATCATTGACTACTTATGATAAATCTTTAATTTCATTATCAAATTAATTCTATTGATCTTTTATTTTTTCAAACACTTATTGATTTTAGCTAATTGAAGTTTATAAACTGGATAATTTTTATTTAATGATGTCTACTGGACTATTGCCTTCTTAACTTTTATTTTCGTTTAATTAAGATAGCTCATTATAAAGAGCTGATGATAATTTACTAAATTACACTGAATTATTTTAATCAGTCTTATTCTAACTTAAATCTAATTAACTGATTCCTATCGACTCTTTACAATTCAATTATATTATTATTAAGGCTAATAAAATCAACTATAACTTCATCTTTTTTATTATTTTATTTAATAATTATATTTACTTATGATTTCTTAATATTATAAAAATATAATTTTTAATTATAATAAATTAAATTCTTATTTTTTAGTTATATGGATCAAGATTCTGATGTTTTGATTCTTAATAGGAATAAAAATAAAAGAAAATTAATTGTTTCTAGTGATGAGGATGAATAAAGTAAAAAAATAAAAAATGAAAATTAAGAAGAACTAAGATAAAAATAAATTGACGTAAAAGAAGAAATTTAAGATTTAAATTCTAAAGATATTAAAACAAAAACACCAAGAAAAGAATCTGGATCTTCAAAATAAAATATAAATGTTATTAATTAAAAATAAAATTAAAAAATCAGCAAAGAGAAACAACTGAATAATAATAATTTAAAATAAGTTTTCGATTAAAAATAAAATCAATAATAATAGCAATAAAATAAATAAAATAATTAATAATAGTTATAGTAACAATAATAAATAAGTAAGCCTAAATATAATATAGTATATGAAATATTAAAAAGATGGTGGTATTGTATGGAAGATTGGCCTCCAGTAAATTATGATTATGATTAAAAGTTAAAAGAAAAAGGATTTAGGAAAGTAGAAATAAATAACTGGAAGTAAGAATTGGATACAAATTAGGAAGGATTATAGAAGGTGTATGGGATATAAGGATATTTAGGTTTATTCAAAAGCATGAGCGTACTATTATAATATATTAAAATGAATAGGGATAGTTGATAGACGTTAGGCCATAAGAGCTATGTCCTTCATTTGATAACTTGAAGAACAAATCATTGAGGGAATTGTTTGAGCTGCTAATTAAGGCATATTAAAATCAAATTGAGGAGTATAAATCATTGCATTCAGATGAACAAGATGCCTCTTATCTACTATATTTACAAAATAGTCTAAAAAAAACTTAAAGTCAGTAGAAATCATTGTTGGAAAAAATTCAATCTATGAAGGATAGTCAAATTATCAAATGAAATTCTAAATTTATTATATAGCTAATATATTTTATATAATAATTTATACTAAACTATATACAATTAATTTCATTTATATTTAGATAATAAGTCTAAAGCTAAATGATGTTCGTTTAACTCTTTATAAATTATAATGAGATTATAAAGAGTCTTATTGTAAATTTGATATCCAATTTGTTGCAATATTTAAGGCTATTTATTTAAATGATCATAAATTTCCAAAACAGAATTAAATGATTAAATACTCTACTGTAGAAATCCGACCTATGCCAATGACTTGCCCTAATTGTACAAGATTTCAATCTTGTAATATTACTGTTAATAATTTGAATCACTTTTGATCCTCATTTAAGAATACTTATACAGAAAGTAAAAGGATCTCCTTAAGGCCAACTCTTTTTCCTATTAAGTCCTTCTCAAACTTTCTTAAATGTAACTGTTCGCTAGTTGTAATAGCACCAAACTGTTTTCAGGGTTCTTTTAATATAATGCATAATATATTTTTATGCTTAGTTCAAAATAACCTGATTGCAAATAACTGTTTGCTTGAATGAAAGACCATTGAAACTCATTATTCACTTGATCTTCTTCATTTTTGTTTAATTTGTTTATTTAATGAATTTTTTTTGCCATTTTTAGAATGTATGATCTAGTTATTTTTATTTCTTTAAGGTTCTTTATTATTTAAGCTAACATTATTATCATAAAATAGTACTTTTTTTTCTAATTTATAATTTTTTAATTATAGCAATCTATGAACTAATTATTATTGCTGGAATCTTATTAGGGTATTTGTTTTTGAATGATATTATTTTGATAGATTTTGATGATTTTTTTAATGAAATGAAAAGCAATATCGAATTTTGAAGCTTATATACTGCTCCTCAATCCTTATAGGAGGAAGAACAATTTATCATCACCTGAAATATAATCAAGTCTAGTCACAAATAACATCAATTAGAGATTCTTATTATTGAAATTCAATTAAACCAAGTGATGATTCATTTGATGTACGATTTCCATTAACCTGTCCATTCCTTCTATTTTAGTAAAGAAGTCAATCTTTTTTATTTGAATTTGGGTTAACTTCTCACTTTATTTTATTTTCTTTTTCTAAAATAGTAGATTTTTGTTGCAATTCTGTTTTTTCGTTTAAATTAAATAACATTATTTATTTGCTTATTAATTTAGATCCTAGTATGTCTACACTTTATTGAAAGACTTTTTGTAACTTTCTTTATAATAAATATGCAAGATTTTTTCCTTTAATATTTAAATTATATATTCTTGGTTTAAAATTTCCATTATTGTATCTAGACTATTCATAATGTACTCGTAAGCTTTATTTTGTTAAAGTAATAATTCACCTTTCTATAAAACTACTTTGTATTGTTACAATTAAATTTGTTGATTCAGATTTTATATTTCATTTTCTATTTCTTATTCATATTCTTCTTGATTTGACGATTATTAAAAATTATACTAGACTTAATGCTTATATTTTTATCTTTATTGCTATATTTTTTATTATTTTTATTATTGCTATTATTGTTATTATGATTATTATAGCAATTATGATTATTATTGTTATTATGATAATTATGGTAATTATGATTATAATGGCAATTATGATAATTATGATTATGAGAATGATTTAAGGGGTAAAGATTCGTTATAATAAGAATAATATTATTAATTATTGGAGGGTAAATCTTGGTCCAGTTCACTAAAGAAGAGGTTATGATGATATTAAATATGATTAGATGAATATTATAGAATATCAAAAGCATTCTAAAGTTTTCCTAACTTCTAATAAAGTTCACTGAGAAGTATGCGTGCTTAAATTTGATTTGGATCTAATTAAATAGCTTCTAGATAAGAATCAATAGCACTTTGATGATCTTATAGGGTGTAATAAACTTATGCTAAATGTAAATATAATTAATAATGATGCTAATGAGTGATATTGATAGTCATGAGATGTTCATAAACATCCCTACTACTATGAACATGTCCATTCTCACTCAATAATCTTCCTATCTACATCATCACCTCAACTTCATATTCATCTTCTACCTTCCTCTCCAATACTATCTCAACCAAATCCCTTATCTATTCCTCCTTAACTTTCTTCTTCATCTAACAAATTAAATATTATTCTAACAATTCCAATCCATATTTCAAAAACTCTTCACGTCTCATATATTTTTCCATAAATTCACTACATTCTTTGTAATTTTCCACATAGATGTATAATTCTACTACCATATGAACTATATTCTCATCAAATTTATCATCATTGTTAATGATGAATTCTTTAAGTTTTTAAATTGCCAGTTAGTGTTAACCACTTTTTGCATAGATGCGAGCTGTTTTCTTGATTAGTTCTTTGTCTTTAATAAACATTTTGCTTAACTTTTCATAATAAATGGCACTTTTTTTGTAATCGTGGATTTATTCACAACATTAAGCTCTCTCTTAAATGAGTTGGGAGTTTAATGGGTCTGACTTTAAAGCTCTCCCAAAACAAGTTGAAGCTTATTCATACCATCCTGTTTGTTTATATAGATATCCGATTTTCTACCATAGTTCTTTACTATGAGACATTTCTGCTGCCAGTCGAAAGAAATGTGCACTCTTTTTATATTCTCCTCTTTCCTCTAATTTATATATTATTTATTTTTGTATTATTTCAATTATTATAAATTATCGTTTACATTATTAAATAAATTATTGTTTATACTAATTATTATTAATTGTTTATCATTATTACCTGAAATCAATCCAAGTAGGTTAAAAGGTTCTGGGAAATTAGGATACTTTCGAATAATTTCGTATAACTTTTCAATTGCCTAATCAAATTTACTATTTATAAAATATTAATTGGCTTCTCCCATTAGATTAGCAATTTCATCTGGCAATTTATTTGCTTTTTTGGCCTATTTTTATTATCTCATTTCTTTTTAAATTACTAATATTTATCTAAAGTTTTCACTGTCGTCACTATTAATTTCTAAATCTCCACTTAAATAAGAATTTAAATCACTTTCAATATTATTATCAATCTCTTAATTTTAATTTTAATCCTCATCATCTTATTATTAGGATTATTATTACATTTAAATATAATATAATCAATATAAAATATATAATTAAATAAATATAAAATATAAAATAAAAAGATTTTTAAATATATAATAAATGAAAAAAAAATTAATATTAAAATGAATATAAAATATATATGATAATAATATTAAAACATTAAGTATATATTAGTTATAAAAATAATAAGATGGTGAAATGATAATTATAAGT
>Ga0315908_10001141_pt1 | contig 20328 bp, 11 predicted proteins | sample LakEriMetagenome_12_FD_203520 | JGI IMG/M metagenome (GOLD analysis project Ga0315908, IMG submission 203520) | Freshwater fungal communities from buoy surface, Lake Erie, Ohio, United States - Buoy 4 MA124 | ecosystem: Environmental > Aquatic > Freshwater > Lake > Lake biofilm | place: USA... | reverse complement strand
CTATTATTATTATTATTATTATTTTATTATTATATTATTAGTATAATCTGTATTTTTTAATAAATAATTAAAATGAATTACTTATAAAAAAAAAATTAAAGTTATAAAGTATAATTTTAAATAAAAAATAAAATTATAATTATAATAATTAATATTAGTGAGAAATCCATATTATTCAAAATTAGTAAAAAATGCAAAGTTAAAATGATTTTAAGATATTAGATGAAGATGTTTATTTAGAAAAATTAGAAAAAATAATAAGATGAGATTATTTTCCCGAATTAAATAGAATAATAAATCTAAAAAGACCATTAGAAGAAATTGAATAAGAAGAAGAAGAGGTTTAATTAAGTTTAAAATAATTTTTAAATACTTATAAAAGTGAAGACACTGAATCTTTTAATAAATTATAATAAATTGATAAGCAAAAATTTAATGAAAAATATTGGTGGATGATTGCAAATTAACAAAATTACTCATTAAAATAAAAAATGATTTAGGATTAAAGTTAAAATAAGTTGAATAATATGATTAATTTAGGAAATCCAAAAAAAGAACTATAGTTTTAACAAAATGAAGTATAAAATAATGTATTTTTTGTACCTTAATTAGAGTTTAAAAAAGATTTTGATTTAGAAAATTAAGAAGAAATAGATATTGATAATACAAGAATTGAAAACAATCAAAAGGAAGTAGTAATTAAAAGAGATAATAAAAATATAAAGAAAATGAGAAGATAGGAGCTAGAATTTAAGTTATAAACTCCAGATTTATTAGGAATAAAGTAAATAGATAATCGTAAAAAAATACTGATAGAAAATGATGAAAGAGATGAAGATTAGATAAATGGATATAAAGTATTGTAGATACCTTCAATCTCTCCAAGTAATAAATAATTATAGAAATAAGATAAATAATAATAAAAATAATAACAACATAAATATTATCAATAATAATAAAATTATAATGATAATTATAAAAAATAGGCTTACTAGGATCTCCGATAATGACATTTGGATAAATAATAACAGAACCGATATTACTTGATAGTTAACATTAGAAAGAGTAATTAAATAATTAGTTCTAAATACCTGAAAAAGATAAAAGAGAGTTATGCTAACAGAAGTTATTTGATTAATTGAATAGAAATAAAAGAAATAAATAACTAAAGTAACAAATATAAATTTAGAATTTAATTGGAAATTCTCCATTACCTTCCTAATTCTAAATTTAAAAATTTTCCAAAAATAGTTAGTAGATTATTAAAAATATCAGATAATCTAGCAAAAGATCAGTAATAATATCAAATAAAACTCCCAACATAAATAATACTTTTTAATGATATATATATAGAAATAAATAAAAATCATTATATACTGTCCAGCTATAAATATTTTTTTAAATTCCGAACACTGTAAAGTTAATTCTCCTTTATATTAACTGTTTTTTAATCTGGAATTTAGACAATTTTTTTTCCTTCTAATTATGCAATGATTAAAGGAAATTGATAATGATTAATTTTGTATTAATTTTCTAATTGGATTTTAAGTAGTTTGAACTAAGATAGATTAATTAAATAGAAATTAGGGAGAGGGGACGAAAAGGATGAAGAGTAAATTTGTTGAACAATTAGATTGAAGGAGTAAAAAATCTAATAAATAATAAAATAATTGTATTACAATTTTGCATCTGTCGGACTAAGGAATATAATAAAAGAAATAACATTTATTTTTATTGCTTTCATGTATTAATTCAACGTATTCTTTCATTGTCTTCACTAAGATAATTTTATCATAGATTTTAGGAAATTATAACATACAGAAATAATAAGTCAGAATATTTAGGATCAGAAATTATGTCAGTTATTGTTATTTTCCTTGATAAAAGTAATGAACTACAATTAAAAATTTAGAGACATTAAAGTATTTGAACCTGAAACTATACTAATTGAAACTATTTTTATAGCACACTGCACTTAAAATTATCAATAAAACTAAAATATTCTTATTATAATCTTAATCATCATCATTTTCAAAGTATTACATTAAAGGCACTCCGAATATTGAAACCAAATTCAAGATTATATTGAACATTTCTATCAAGATATTTTTCAAATATTCTTATATTAATTTCTTTTAATATTCATATATAATTTTGTTTAAATATTAATATATAAATTTCATTAAAATATTACAATATAAATTCAGTGTAGATATATTGGATTAATTTTTATTTAGATATCCTATCAGTTTATAAAAATTATTTTTTAAATTAATAATGAACATTTTTAATAAAGTGGCTGACAAAGTGACAGGTAAAAATGAAGAATAAGAAGAAGAGAATAATGAAAATGCAGAAAAAGAAGCATAATAAAAAGAAATAGAATCCTAAACTTATGATTACAACAATTTAAAAGAAGGAGAATATTCTATACACGTTTATTTAGAAGAAACTAGAAACTTAGTAAACGAAAATAATGAGTATATAATATTAAAAATAAAAATAAGAATAATATAAAAATAATAATAATAATAATAAATAATAATGATAAATATTTTAAAATAGAAAAGCATTGGACCCTTTGATAAAAGTGGAGGCATTCGGTTAAACTAGATTGACAAAGGTAAAGAAAAACAGAGGTATAGGTATGATTTACTGGGGAGAACACTTTTTTTTCAATAAAAGTGTGAAGAATAGTCAGGAGATGGAGGCAGAAAAATTGAAGATATCAGTAATGAATCATGGAGTAATATTGAGAGATAGTTTGGTAGGTACAACTGAAATGGATGCACTATCCATTTATTTTTCAGAGGAACATGCTATTTAACATCGTTGGGTTATTCTTGTCAATATGAGCAAAGATTATGAGTAGATTATGGGATTCCTCAAGTTTAGTGTCCAAGTCTATGCTAAAGGAGATAAACAGATTGTCTTGAAGGATGAAGAGTTAAAGGCTGTTTCTAAACTTAATGATATTGGGTAAATATCAATTTATATTATCATTTAATATCATGTGTTATTATCATATTATTATATTTTTATCATAAATTATCATTTATTATCATATATTATCATACTTTAGATTAAATGGAGCAGAAAATCATGGAGATTCAGACCAATTCGCTTTTGGGAAAGCTGAACTGATATTGCCTCCTCAGATAAAAACTTAAGGCCATTACTTAAAAATAACTCTAATAAGGGCAGAACACCTTCCTAGTGATATGGATACAGTAGGTACGATAGATCCTTTTATAATATTTGAATTTGGAACGAGTAGATATAAAACAAAACCAATAAAGAATAATCCTAATCCAACCTGGAACTAAGTAATCTACATTCCTTACAGTGAGCCAATGATAAGTAATACTTTAAAGTTAAAAGTGTACGATTATGATTTTGGAAGAGCAGATGAAATAGTAGGTTCATTTTATTTATAGAAGAAGGACATTGTTTAGAGTGTATATAGAACTCATAGTTGGTTCAATATTTATGGAAGTTAGAAGGGGTCTTCATAAGCAAAGAAAAGAGAAATAATGAACAGCTGTCCTGATCTAGCAACATGGTGGAAAGGTAGAATCATGATGAAATTAGAGACAGAATTAGCTGAGAAACCTTAATAAAAGGTAGAGGCATGTCCTGATAAAGATATTCAATTGTATTATTAGAGGAATAACTCTCTTAAATGGCAAATTAATGCAGATATTTATTATGGAGTTGAATTTAAGGAGAAGGGAGACAAATATCATATTTTGATAAGATGGGCTGATTAGGAGATAGAGTTTCCATAATAGAAGTAGGATAAGGGGGTCTGGAAGTGGAATCAGTTCTTAACTAAGCAATTTGATCTCCCTTATCTTAATAGTAGGGAATTGCCTGATGTCTTTGTTTACCTTGTTCAGAATGGAAGGAAGGTCTGTTATATCAGGAAGACTTATCAATACTTCAATTAAATGATTAACAAGGAGCCTTTCTTGTTCCATTTCACTCCAGACATGGCTAAGGTAATTTAATAATATGATTTAATACAAAACACAATATTTAAATAATAAAATATATATATTATAAAATATAATTGAGCATAATGAAAATAATATAATTAATATTATAGGCCCCAAAGATGAGACAGGATGAAGCAGGAATGATAAAGATGAAGATAGTAGTCGGAGATGTTGACTTTTTGAAGAATAACAATTACGTTCATGCAAATGTGACAGAATCTCCTTCTCAAGGAAACATAATTTGCAACATATTCCATTGCCAGAACTTAATTCCTGGAGATGACAGTGGTAAAAGTGACCCTTATTTGAAAATAAACTATTATGGGAAGGAGGTTGAGACAGTAGTAATAGAAGATAGTCTGAATCCAGTTTATAATTAGAAACTAATATTATAAGATGTACCTATATTCAATATGGACAAAAATCCTCCTCCTCTCACAATAAGAGTATTCGATAAAGATTTCTTAGTGCCTGATGATTTCTTAGGAGTTGCAGTAGTTGATCTCAAGGATATGCTTGCTAATAATTAATTGGTATTGAATAAACTCGATAGAGAGCCTAAACCTAAATGGATTGATTTTGAGTATGCAGGTCAAAAGGAATGTGGAAGAGTCTTAATTTCTTTTGTAGTATTAAATTAGAATTCGGAAATCATTCAGAATCAACTTAAATAAATCCCAAGATTGATTGAACTTAAGACTGAAAAGTATCACATCAAGTTAAGAATTCTAGGGCTCAGAGATCTTTAATCTTTAGGACTTTTGCCTGTAAAAAATGCGTTCTTAAAATTTGACATTAACTCTCTACTTCCAAATACAAAGAAACAAGCTCTTTCAGAGAAGAAGGCATTAGTGACTTAACCTAAAGAATCAGGAAGCAATCCGAACATCTGTACAATTCTATCATTTGACATTGATTTACCAATAGATTTGATTTATATTCCACATATGAGTGTGTTATGTTATGATAGAATTATGAAAGGATTCATTCAACCTATATTGGGAACTTTCAGTATCGATTTGGCCAAGTACATTGCTAAAACTAAAAAGTTTTATTATAAGAAAATCAAGAAGGCTACTGAATTCTTTCTCTCTACTGATAAGCAACATTGATAATCTATGAGTGATTCTCTCGGCTTTGATATAGAATCTTAAATCAATAAGCAACGAGCTGAATCTAATGTATTTAGTAACAATCAGTTAGGATTAGAATTGTAGTCGATGTAGTAGAAGTCCAAATAACCTTCTCTATATTAACAAAGTATTTAGTCTAAGTAAATTATCAGCAAGCCAGATGATCTTGATCTCAATTTTGATAATACTATTAATGATAATCTCCTTTCTGAATAAAATAATAAGGAAATCAATCTTGTTGACAATTCTGAAGCTATTTTTAATAATGTTAATAATAATAATAATCAAAATTAAACTAAAATATTGAATTTCGATGAGCCAGTTGAGATGTAAGAAGAGATTCCTGATGCTATTGAGTAATTATAAAAAGATGGAGAAATATCTGATTAGAAAGCAGTGCTGCAATTCGCAAAGTATGTTTACGATAAAAAATAAAAAGCAATACTTGAAAAAACTATTCCAGATGATAAGTTTTTTTTACCTATTTCTTGGGATCCAAAAGCAGCTAGACTAGGAAATAAAGTGAACAAGCATTACAGATATTTTGTGGATGAAGAATTAGAAAATACTCCTTTCATGGATAATGACACATTTGATGAGTTCAATATACTTCGAGGGAACAAATTATAGAAAACTACTCTATTCGGAAGTCTTAAGGAAATCGAAAACTAAAAAGTAATAGGGAAATTTAAAGGATGGATAGAAGTGATAAGTGATAAACAAAAATAAGTTTTCAAAAAGAATCTGATGAATAGACTATTGCCAGGACTTATGCGAGATTAAATGAGTAGTTCTAGCAGTAATTACAGCTAAGGTAGCAAGAAAAGTAAGGGCAGTAACAAAAGCATAATCAAAAAAAGTGTTAATGGTTATGATAATGTCAAACAAAGAGTAATAAATAGAGATTAATTAGATTCTGAATTCTTACACAAATAAAGCATTTCAGTCAGAATCTACATTCTTCAATGCTTCAATTTAGCATAAATAGATAATGACTCTCTTTCTGATCCTTACATTAAAATATAGTTGGGAAAGTAAATTATCAACGATGTTGAGAATTATCAAGAAAATAAAACAAACTGTGATATTTACAAAATGTATGAACTGAAAACATCTTTGCCAGGAATCAGTTAGTTACACGTTCAAATATGGGACAAAGACACTTTTGTAGCAGATGATTTAATAGGAGAAACAATAATCGATTTAGAAAACAGATTTTTCTCAAAGACATGGAGGAATTTACCTTATGTACCAGTAGAAAAGAGAGAATTGTATGTAAATTCATCATAATTATCTCGAGGGTAAATTTAGATGTTTTTGGAAATAATTCCTTCAGTGGATACTGCTTTATTGAAGGAAGTATGGCAAATAAGTCCTAAACCGAAATAGGAGTATGAATTAAGAGTTGTAGTGTGGGAATGTGAGGATTGTCCTGCTATGGATGCTGAAGACACTAGCGATCTTTTTGTAACTGCTATGGTTGGAGATGCTAGATAGTAGACTGATGTTCATTATAGGAGTTAGACCGGAACAGGAAGTTTTAATTGGAGAATGGTATTCCCTGTTACACTCCCTATGCCTGATCCATCCATCACTATCTAAATATGGGATAAAGATATTGTTGCTCCTAATGATTTTATCAGTGAGGGAACCCTTAGTTTCAAGGATATGCATGATAAAGCATTTGAGAATGATTGTGCTATTAAAGTAAATATTTCATCCATAATATCTTATATATACTTATATTAACATACATATACACATATCTATACATTACCTTCCAAATATATAAATATACATTTATTAATATATATATATTTTTATATCAATTACAATACATTTAAATAAACTTCATATTAATTATTATTCTTAATTTTATAGTTGATGGATAATTAAAAGGCGTTTGGTGGCTCTCTTACAAATGATCTCACAAATAAAGCCTCTTCTGCAATTTAAGATGCTTTAAGTACTGATAAGAAAGACTTACATCATAATATCAGAGGAGAACAAGTTTAAAAGTTTTCTGTTAGATTAAAAAACTAGGAAAAAGGAGGATATATTTTGACCAAAGATGTTGGTAAAATTACAATCACTATGGAGTTAATTCCCATGGAATAGTAATATTAAAATAATTATATTATCATAATTGTATTTTATAATATTTATAATTATAATTTAAATTATTATTAACATTATTATAATTAGGGCAAAGTAAAATCCAGTAGGATTGGGCAGAAATGAACCTAATCATAGTCCTTGGTGCCCTCCTCCTGAAGGAAGGTTTGAATGGAGTTGGAATCCTTGCACTCTTTTTGTAATTATCTTCATTAATTCTTTTAGAAAAGATTGGTTGGACCTAAAGCTAGAGGAAAAGTATTGTGGTGTTTATGTCTCAGTCTCTGCCTTTCTATTATTATTGCTATTGCTCCTATAGTATTAGGAAATGGAATTTCTAAAATATTAGGTTTCAAGTGAAATTATTAAATAATATTAACATATAATAATGATAATAATATAAATATATATGAATGATGATTAAATAAATGATGATCAGACAAGTTACTACTAATTATGATGCCACAACCTCCTGTTTTCGGCAGGATCATAATCATCTTCAGAATCGCTCTAAACATTGACATCATCAGTTCCATGGAACCTAATATCATGATTGCCCATATTATCAACTCTAACTCCAGTCCTGGCATCAAGATACTATATATTATGAGTTTTAACATTCATTACTCTTCTCACTTCTCCATATACTGGTTGATTCACATCCACTACTTGTTCTTATACTATCTTATTATCTTTCAAAATGTCTCTCTTCTATCTTTGGTGATGTTGTTGAATTGTTCCTAATAGGACAGGAGTTGTCACTACTTCAGGTGTATGTACGATTGAGTCTACTCGAACTTTAGGATATGTGTATTCTACTGTCTAATATTATATTATTTTATCATATTATCATATTATCATATTATCATATTATCATATAATATTATTATTTTATTGATTTTATTGAGATTATTATAATATAATTTACATTTAGTTTCTCAGTGCCTATAGGATCAAAATTGCTAAGATGTCCACTTTTAACAATTCCATCACAACTCTACTTATTAAAATACCATGCATTGATGCAAGCTCCTGGACATGACATTTCCTTTTGATTTCCAGGCAAACATTATTTAGTTAGTTCACACCAACCACATACATCTGATGCAGAACATAAATCACAATTGCTAATTGTCAAACAGAAATAATAATTTTCTTTTGATGTTATATCACATGAATCCTATATTACTTGAGATTATAATCCTCTTATTAATCTTACTCTTTTTCTAGCCACTGATCCATCGTTATTTTTGATGTAAGCATCTCTCATTATTAATTCTGGTCTAGGACCGTACGGATTTGAAAAAGAATTCGAGCCGTATATGTTTAGCAATTATAAACCCTAATTTTATTTTATTTTATTGTTTATTTTTATTAATTATTGTATTATATATTTTTATTACTTATCATTTATTCTTATTTATTTATCATTTTTCATAATTTATTATAATTTATATATTATTATTCATCTTTAATTATTATTTATTATTCAATTATAATTACTTTCGGAGTCAATTTTTTTTATATTTTTTAAGTTATCTTTTCTTTAATTTTGTTTTTTGATTTAGTACTTGTATGTTTTTTTACTGAGCATACTAAAGCAAATATTGATAATGCAATTAAAATGTAAAGTAAAAATGTATTCTTCATTTTAAAAATATATTTTAATTATTATATCTTTTATCAAAATAAATATTAATTTTTTTTTATTAATATATAAAATTTATTAATTCTAAATGATAAATAATAATATATAATTATAATGAATAATAATATTTAGTATTAAAGTGAATTTAAGGTCAACTAAAATCAGTTTTTAGACATATTAAATAATTAAAACTGGTAATAAGTTTCAATAAATGATTAAGAATCTTGTGATTTATTTTAATAGTTAGTTAATTTATATGATAATAAATAATATCAATATTTTTTTTCTTAAATTTAATAATAATAATAATAATAAATTTAACAGTAAAATATAATATAACTTTAGTAGTAGTAATAATAATAAAATTATTAATAATAATAAAATAATTAATAATCATAGATTTAAAATAGTAATATAAATTAGAATTAATTTTTTGAACCAAATCAAAAACTTTCTAGAATATAAATAGCGCAATAAAAAATGGATATTTAATAAAAAATAAAACAGATAATATAACAAATTAATAATAATAATTATGTTTAAGCTTAAGAATAAATATAACAATAATTATAATTGCTTCAAAAGATTATAAATTCTATTTGAAATTATTATATATAAATAATTAATAAAATGTAATAAATATTTGAAACAAAAATATCTTTTACTAAACCATATATATTTTTTTAATTTTTATCTTTAAGATAGCAGTTATATAATTTATTTTAGTTTTTCAATTTTTATAAAAACTCATTCAATATTAATAATTAATTAAATATAATATTTTTAAATAGTTTTAAGATCTGTTATAATTTATAATGAATTTTTCAAATTTATAAACTATTATTTAATAATTTAAGAATTTTTTACATAATTTAATTTTTCATTTATTGTAATAATTATATTAAATTTATTTTTTATTAATTTATTTTCATTATATTAAAATTATTATTTATTATAAATAATATTTTAAATGAATATATTAAAATTTTTAAATTTTCACCTATAAATTGATTGTTTTAGTCAAATTTTTTATTATATTAAATTAATTTAATTTTGTTAAATTAAATTATTTATTTAATAAATTGTTTTTTTTCTTCAAATGATATTTTAAAAATGAAATTTATATTTACTTAAATACTAAAATAAATTACTGTTTTTCAAATATAACATTTAAATGTAATTTATTAATTATCATATTATATACATTAAAATAAAATTATAAATAATTTAAGTTGATATTAATTTTAAATTTTTAAATCATTCATATATTATTTTATTTTATATAAGATTATAAATTAAGGTTACTTAAAATATAATATATATATAATTTATTATTTTTGAATCAGATTTCATTAAATATTTTTCCATGAAAATATTTTAAATTTAAACCAAGATTAAATTTTTAGTCTTTAATTTATTTATAATGTGATATTAATTATATATCATATAAATATATTTTTAAAGCAGAGAGAATTTTTTATTTATTTTATAAATAAAAGCCGTAAATTTATTTTTATTATCCAAAATATTTTTAGAAAAAAAATAATTTAAACTATTAAATTTTAATCAACTTGTAATAATTTATTAATTATTTTTTTTCTACTATTAAATTTATATTTATTATTATATTCATAATCAAACTTAAAATTTTTTGCGATTTCAAGGAATAAAATAGAATTTATATGACCTTATTTATATTTATGAGATATATTCTAACTTAAATTTATTTTAATATTTATATTAATATATAATATCAAATTTAAAATTAATTTAATTTATAAGAATAAGAAAAAATAAAAATCAATTTATATTTTATTTTCTCTATAATTTTGACTTTTCTATTAATTGTCTGGATTAAATTTATAAGGAGTTTACTAGTTATTTATTATTTTAAACTAACTTTTAATACTATATTATTTATTACTTATTATAATGTTTTTTCTGCTTAATTTATCATTATATCAAAATCTTTAATTACTTCTTCCTTAGATGTTATTTTATTTTAAATTTTATCATTTTATAACCCTAGTTAATTTAATTTTATTTCTAATGCATTTATTATCTATTACTCTTTATTAATCTATTAATAAAGTAAATTTTTTTCTTGAATTAAATTTTAAATTACTAAAATAAAAAATAGGAAGTACCATTATTTGAATCATCAATAGAAAACATATTAATTTAAATTAAAAATGATTATAATATAAAAAAATAAAATCAATAGAAATTAATTATAAATATGAATTAAAAAAGTGTATTTGATAAAAGCTTAAGAGTAGGTAGACCATTTATGAATTTATCGACTCTAATATACTTAATTGACGAAATAATTCTCCAACAATAATTAATAAACGGAAATAAAGAAGTAGATAGTTGATTAGAAAGATTGGGAAAATCAATAGCTCCAAAAATACTAGAATTGATAAGTCAAAGGGAAAAACTTATTAAAAGAGAGAATAATCATATGGATATATTGAAACAAACTTCAAGCACTGTTTGGAAATTTATTTTCGGAAAGTAAGTTGACTCTCTAGAAAAAACAAAAGATAGTCAATTAGAATATATGATTAAAGACTATAATTTTCCACTAGTCAGATATGTTTCTGATATCAGCAGTTACTCTCCAGCTGCTTTTTTCCAAGGATTTCTCTAATCTTATTTAGAATGTATCTAATATTTTATTATATATTAGCTTCCGGATTCAAAAGCAAAGTCACTTACTATGTTGAAACTTAAGAAGATTTTAGAGTTCTTACTGCTTTTATTATAGAATTTGATTAAGAAGTTATTGAAAGAGAAATTTTATGAATTATATATTGTAAATTTAATTCGATTTTTAATATGAATTAAATTAAAATAATATATAAATAATTTAATTAAAAATATTTTTTTTTGTTTTTATTTTAATTAAAAATAGGAAATCTTCTTATTAGATAATATTTAGTTTTTAAATCGTAAAATAAAAATATATATATATATTATTAATTTATTAATAACTTCAGTATATAATAAAAATATATTCTAACATTATTATTAATTATAATACATATTTATGAGTGAGTATAATCTTAATTTAATTGAGGGTATAGAATAACTAGTAAATTAAAATCTTTAATTTATTCTTTATAGCTTATAGATGATTGTTAATAAAGATAAATGAAAAAAGATTCAAGATTTTTTCCTAATTAATTCATAAATAATTAAAACGAATAAATCTAATAATAAATTAATTGCAACAATAATAATAATAATAATAATAAAAACTAAATTGGTATAATTAAATTTAATAATTTATTATCATTTATTACAAAATTTATATTTTTATTTATTTATTAACATTTATTTGCTTATATTAATCACTTAATTTTCATATCTCTTTTTTTATATATTTACTATTTTTGTTTTTCAAATTATATTAAACGTTATTAATTATATTAGATTAAATTCTCACTAACGGACAAATATTAGACTAAGTTTTAAATGATGAAAAAATTAGAATAACTGTTAAAAATAAACTTAATTAATAAGTAAATTATTTAAAAATATAACATAAGGGAATTCAATATCCTTTACTTTATCTTGATATTATTTCACTTGATGACTCTGATTTTGAGTTAGATTATGATGATATATATGAGGTAAAATAATTTAAATATTTTAAATTAATTTAATTAAAAATTTATTCAAATTATTTAATTTTATTTTAATATTTTATCTTAGACTTTTGTAAGGTTTGGATAAATTTATCACATAATAATTTAAAATAAAAGAGCTTACTTATATTTTTAAGAGTTAGTAAGTGCATTTTTTGCAAAAAAATGCAATGATGATTTTTATATAGATGATTTAAATATTAAAATGAAATTAGAATTCATTGAATTAGATGAAAATAAGTTAAATAATCCTTAAATATTAATATTTATCGATCAATGTTACAATAATAATAATGGATAGATTTTATATAGATTTTAAGAACAATAGTAATTTAAAAATAATTAAAATTTAATTACTGTTAATGATTCGACTATAATAAACACTTTTAATAAAAGCAATAATTAAAATTAAAATATTGATATTATAGGTTCAAATTAATTCAATAAATAAATATAAAAAGCTTAACAATTAAATATTGATAATGTAAAATTTATATAATAGGCTCCGATGAAATATACATGTAAATATGATATTCTTATTTAACCTGATAAATAATTTTAATTAGCAAGAAAAATAATAGGTTCTAAAGTAAATATATATTATATATTATAAAAATAGGGAATAAATATGAAACAAATTATAGAAAGTTGTGAGTCAATTTGTAAATAAAAAGATGTAGATGCAGTTAAGTTAAGACTAAGAGGTAAAGGTAGCGGATATAAAGAAGGTCCTAATAAAAAAGGTATTTAATATATTTTAATTATTAGAATCTAATGAATGCTTGCATTTATGTGTATCTAGCAAGTATTTAGAAAACTATCTTATGACTTGTCATTATGTTGAGGAATTGTTAGAAATTGTATTTTAAGAATATAAAAAATTTATGAAAAAAAAAAATATAACTGTTTCTATTAAAGTTCCTTATAATAAAATTGAAAGTCAATTAATTAATTAATAATAAAATCCTCAAAAAAATAATATTGAAAATTTCAATAGTATTTAAAATAACTAATATGACGTTTTAAAAATTTGAATAATTAATATTATAGATAATTTATATTTATTTTATTAAATTATAATTTTTACTTTTACATCTTTATAAACATATAATATAAATTTTTACATTATATATATTTTTACATTATAAACAACAGTTATATATCTATAATAACACTTTTTTTAGATGAATAATTCTTATTTTTTAAATAACATTGGAATAAAAATAAAAAAAAAAATTAAGAGTTTCGATTTTTTTTTTATATCAAAATATTTCAATTATAATTATGAAAACGGTTATGGAACAACTTTAGGAGGAATAGGATCTTTATTAGTAATTTTTTTTACCTTAGCTTTATTAATCTTTCAAGTAAAAAATTCAATAATAGATAGTGCTTAATTTACTCTTAATAGTTACGATTAAAATTTCTAAGAATTTATTAGTGTAACTTAAAGTAATTAATTTTCATTTGGAATTTAATTTCAAATTGATGGATAAATAATGAAAAACTATACAAAATATTTTTAGTTACAAAATTAATAAGTAAATTATACTTGATTTTCAAATAACTATACAAGTTTTACTAAAACAACAAAAACACTTGAATTTGAATAATGTAATAGAAGTATGTTTAATTTACTAGATCAAAATATATATGATTAAAGTAATATTGATTAATTTATTTGCTTAAAAAGGGATAGTAATTTTTAGTTAGCTGGTAATTATTGGGATTAATACTTTAGCTTTACAAATTTAAAAATTTTTCCTTGCTTTAATTAAAATTTGATTGAATGCGCAACTTATTAATAATTTAGTCAGATTTTTTAAACTCAATAAATTACTTATTAGATATTTTTTGTAAATACTCTTATAAATGTAAATAGAAATTAACCAGTTATTTAAACATTAACTAAAATGCCTAAATAAGGTATAATGTTTAATAATTAATAAAAAATATTAAATTTCTATATTTAAAAAGATAATTTTCAATAGAATTTCTATCCGAATTTTCCCAATTAATTAATATTTTTTGATAAGCCGTCATAATCATCTTATATATTTTATTATAATGGTAAATTTATTGATACTTTTAGTTAAAAAAGTAACAATAGCGATTTCTTAGTCGCTATTTATTTAAGAGCATTTAGTTAATAGACAATAAACGTTTAAAACTTTAATGATTTAATTGATGTTTTTACAGATATTAGTAATATTATATTATTTATACAAATGATAATAGCCAGCCTTCTGATTAAATATAATAAAATAAAGTTTAGAATACACTTATCGAATTCTTTATATAGATTTGTTTAAAATAAGGAGCCGGAAAATAAAAATAAATTAACAATTGGAATTAAATAGAAAACTTTTAGTAAAGCATATGAAAATGTATAGTAATTAAAAATTATATTAGAAAAAAATTAAAAAAATACATATAAAATATAATTTAGCTTTAAAGAACTTTTTATGTCATTTTTCAAATAAAAATCTTATAATTTAAAATTATTGGATTTAGCTACTTAATAATTAATTTAAGATTTTGATATTGTTTAAATAATATTAAAAATTAAATAACTGGATATCATTAAGAAAACTTTGTTTTCTAAAGAATATGCAAATTTAATTCCTCATTTTTAAAAACCAATAATTGATAATATTAAATAAGATAATCAAATAGAGATAGTTAATTAAGACAATTAAATTGATGCTACTGAACTAAATAAAACCAATTAAAAAATTCTATAAATTTACTAAAATTATTTTGATAAAGATAGTTTGAATTATAATTTCAACATTAGCTTTATAAATAATCAAATGGATATGGAGTTATCAAATTAGCTATTTTTAAACTAAATTAAATAATAATAAGACGATATTTAATCTTTGATTTTATATAATGCTGAAAGAAGTTAAAGAGAAATATTAAGAATAAAACAATTTTTAGAATTTTTAAATAACAGTTTCTTTTTTAAAAAATATGAACCTGTTTTAATCAAATAATATATAAATGTGGATAATCTAAAAAAAAAACTAAAATAATTGTAAGGATTTTGATTATTTAGAAAAATAATATAAATTTTGATTTATAATAGATTAAATAATAATTATTATTAAATAATATATGGCGAACGTAAGAGGTCTAAACGACATAGAAAACAACAATAATAACGATAGAAACATGAATTAATAGAGTTATAGAATGCTTCAAAATATTCCTCTTCTAAACCAAAACAGCAATATAAACAAATAGCCGAAAGATGAAAATTTATGTGACCTAATAAAAAGCATGTGCTGCCCATAACTAAAACTAAACCAATTTTTAGTATGGATGAGCTTGTTCTAAGTAATATACTTCATAATATCATTGATAATGAGTGACAAAATATCAGGATAGTTCCTACAAGTAGGATAATAATCGCTAATTGATATGGGCTGTAAATACCCTTACCTAATGCGATATCATTATTAAATTCAAAGATTCATAACACCTATCCTTCTGCATTCAAACTTCCAACACATTTCATTCAATATAATAAGTTAGATGATATTTGGAATTTAATTGGAATGTACAATTGGGAGTGTAAATCTTTTATTTATCTATTTAATAAGTGGAGTGGGTGGAAATCTATTGAGTAGTCTAGTTAGTGATACTTTAGGAGTCGGAGCATCTACTGCTATTAGTGGTATACTTATAACTTATCTTTCTTGGATTATTCTTAATTGGAGTTATCTTGAGCCTGTTAGGTAGGTTAGGTTGTAGATTATGTGTTTTGTATTTCTTGTTATTTTTCTTAATCTTATGGCTAATTTAGGAAATAATAATGTTGATCAGTATGGACATCTTGGAGGATATATTGTTGGATTTATTGCAGGATTTGCTTTCATCGATCCCTTTTAAATGAATATTACTACTTAAAGAACCAAACTTGTTGCTAGGCTTACCTTAATATTATTCTTTATAATAGGATTTATTCTTTTCTTTACTGTTAGGAATCCTCAATATTGATTATGATTATTTTATAATTTAAACTAATTTTTACTTTTTTCTTATATATTTAATTAACATTTTTTTATTTTTCAATTATTTAATCAATAAATAATTTAATCTTAAATGTAGAAGGAATTAACAAATATAAAATATATAAAAATATAATATTAATAGATTATATGTAGTATGATATATATTATTTAAATTGCATTATATTTAAATTGATAATGATTAATTAAAACATATTTTTTTGTATTAATTATTCAAATTATAGGCGGTATAATAATAAAATTGAATATTGTAATGTCAGGTAAAATAGAGTTAATATATGGTCCGATGTTTTCAGGGAAATCATCAGAATTAATAAGAAAAGTAAACCGATATAAACATGCTAGAAAAGAGTGTCTAGTTGTTAACTTTTATCATGACAATAGATATTCCAGTGACTCAGTAGTAAGTACTCATGATAAAGTAATGCTCAAAGCTATTAAGGTTTAGAAATTGAATGAAATTGATAAAATTTATAAAGATTATGATGTAATAGCTATAGACGAAGGCTAATTTTTCGAAGAGGTATTTTTATTTATATTTATTAACATAATTAATAAATAAAAAATACCAATGATGACATAATTTAATATGATAATAAGATGATATATTAATAAAGATAGTAGAGTACAGTGACTATATGGCTAACTAAGGTAAAATAGTGATTGTGGCAGCTCTTGATGCTACTTTTGAGAGGAAAGCATTTGGAAATGTGCTGAACCTGATTCCAAAGTCTGAATCTGTGGTGAAACTGAGTTCAGTATGTGTGGAATGCGGAAATGATGCATCTTTTACCTTCAGAACTATTAATGAGAAATAAGTGTAGCTAATAGGAGGAGACAATATATATAAACCAGTTTGTAGAAAATGTTTTTTGTAACTTACTCAATAACAAAAGGATAATCAAAACAATTACTCTAATCTAACTAAATTATCTTCTAATAAATCTGAAGAATATGATCTTCATCATACTGATACATCTACCGTTAATTAATTTAATCCTAATTTATGATAATATATTTTGTATTCTTAAATTATTATTTTTTTCATTTAATTTGTTTTTTATTTATTGTTAAAATATATAAACTTTTTTAATATTTATTTTTTAAATGTCAATATTCTTCTTTTTTTTCTTATTCCCAACCATTTAATTATGAATTCTAAAAATTAATTTATTATTTATCTTCTTATATTTTTTATTATTTTTCTAATTCTTATTATTTTCTTCTTTGTTTGTTTTAATATTCTTCTTTTAATCTTTATTCCTTCATTTCTTATTACTTTTTACTAATTTTATCTTTGATTTATTATCCGATTTTTGCTCAATCATCTCTTCCACTTTATTTTGACCATTTTGATACTTATAAATTAGGTTTTAAAGCTTAAAAATTAATTGGCTATACATCTTTATTCATTTAATAATTATTTTTTTCCTTATTTTAATTATCTTAAAATCTCTTACTTCCTTTATCCATTTTTACTACATTTTTAATTTTAGGTTTCACTAAATCTTATTTTACTTCTAAAAGTACTTTTTCTTCTTATTTTAATGGTTCAGTTTATTTTTATGTTTATTTTTCAAATCAAACATTTCCTTAGATTTTTTTATCTATTAAATTATAATTAATTTACAAATCTAATAATTTTTATTTTTCAGGTGATACTTCTTCTATTTAAATATTATCATTTAATTTAACGTTTCCTTTAACTTTTTTATCAATTTAAGTATATTTAACATCTAGCATTAACTAATTACCTTCTTCAATTTGAATTTATTATTCAGGCTTGTATTATTTATCAAAATAAATGTTAGGAATATGTTTCTAAAGAGGCACTGGATTTATAATTAATTCTTCATGATCATGATTAAATTCCAAATTAAAAATATTTTTATCTAATTATTTATCAAAATCAATATTGATATTATTTTTATCAATTTATTAATAATTTATATTGTATTCTCCTATTTAGGGCTACCTTCTCTGCCTGTTGATAAACTAAATAAACTAAAAATAATCTTTTTACTTCTAAATAAATTCAGTCCTTGTTTGATTCTGTGCAAAATCTACTCATTATGGATTTTGCTTAATTAAATTTAAATCATAATCATCATAATACCTCCAATGCTCCTAATAAATTTAATTGAGAGAAAGATAATTAGGTCCCCAATTAGTGTCTTGATGATATTAAAATACTAACTTATTTGGTTTAAGATAATCATAATTGATATTGAGCATTCCTTGAAATATTTCTCTATTAATCATATCCTTTTTTATTTAATTTTCCCTATCATTATAATCATTAATCTCAGCAATCTTGACTGTCACTATCCTTTTCTCCACTTAATTATAATCTAATTCATATTTCCCAGGTCCTATTTTCATTTTTCCCAATAACTTTTCATTCACTATCTCTTCTTCATTTGCATGTCCAATAATTGCAGTAATAATTTTTTTTTCCACTTGATTGTAATTTATTTAAAGTGTTTATCTCTTATCTCTTATTTATACTTTATCTTCTCTTTTATTAAAAGTATAACTTATTTTTGATTTCTTAATCATGTCATCATTTGCAAAATATCGTGTTGGACTTGGTTATCTCTATTCTATTTACTTTCTGCTTATTTTTGGACTGCAACTCCTGTAAACTACCATGCATTTTACATTTTCATTTGTTTGTATATTGTAATAACCTGGTCCTCTTTTCCTTTCATCTTTTTATCTTTAAAGTCTTAAAACTTACTAATAATTATAAAAATAATATTCTTCTTTATTTTTCTTTTAGCTAAAAAACACTTATTAAACATGACTATCTATTTAATTGTATTTATTATTATTATTATTCTGTTTTTAAAAAAATTACTACTGAATATCTCTTTTTTCTTTTTCTAATTATTCTATAGCTTTTTTTTTCAAATAAATTACACTTTTTTAAAGTAATCTAGATATCACAACACTCTAATTTTTTTTCTAAATGAAATTATAATTAGGATTTATATCCAATAATTTTTCTTCTTTTTTATCTTCCTTGAACCTTTTTTCTTTACCTAATTTTATATCATTTTTAGCTTCTATTTGAACATATCTCACATTATAATAAGCAGGTCCAACTTACAATTAATCATTATTAGATTTTTCTTGTCTTTTTTATTATGAAATTGAATAAGCATTTGGTTTTGGTTTCACATAATCGTATTTAGGATTTAAATCTAATATTTTATTTTCTTCTTTTTCAATTTTATTTTTAAATCTATTGTCTTTTTTAAATTAAAACCCTTTTTTATTTATAGAACTATAAGTTGCTTAAGTACTCATAGAATTTATTGAATAGAAAGATTCTTAAATTTAGTTTTTAGTAAACTTTTGTTCTTTAAATCGAGCATTTTTTTAAAAAGTGTATTAGTCTTTTGATTAAGTAGGTTTATTTTTCTTATCAAGATTTTATTAAATATGTTATTCTAATAAGTTAATATTCTTATCTGCTTCATTTATTTCAGAATATAACTAAGATAGCAACTCTTACATAAAATAAATTTAAATATTATGTTATGTTAAATAAGTATTATAAAATAATATATATAAAAAAATATTATATTATATTAAATAGCCAACATTATCGATATTTTCAGATAATTTAATTGTAAAACTTAATTGTAATAATAAAATAAATCATAAAAAATAAATATTGGGGTTGGGGTTGGGGTTGGGGTTGGGGTTGGGGTTGGGGTTGGGGTTGGGGTTGGGGTT
>Ga0315908_10001139_pt1 | contig 20334 bp, 21 predicted proteins | sample LakEriMetagenome_12_FD_203520 | JGI IMG/M metagenome (GOLD analysis project Ga0315908, IMG submission 203520) | Freshwater fungal communities from buoy surface, Lake Erie, Ohio, United States - Buoy 4 MA124 | ecosystem: Environmental > Aquatic > Freshwater > Lake > Lake biofilm | place: USA... | reverse complement strand
ACATTTTAAATCATTCCACAATTGCTGTTTAAACTGGTTGTTTTCAGTAATTATATTATTTGACATTAAGAATCTTTTGTAAACTAACTGAATTATATCTGAGTTGTCTTTACTAAAGAAAAAGCGCTTTGAGTTTGCTTTTTCATAGAAGTATAAGTTTGATTTGCCTTCAACCAAAACTTTTAAAAAGAGTTCTTGTTCTGCGAAAACAGGATTTTTTTCAACACTCAATTCTTCGGTTTTATTACTCGAAATATCAATCTTTACTGTCCGTCTGGTGTATTTGCAAACATTATAAATTCCAAATTCGGTAGCCGTTTTAAGGTTTGAACTTATTGATTCGCTATTTTCAGATAATTTATATTCAAAGCTTGTTGGATTATTACTCCAATCAACATTTTTTATAAGACACTCTATTTTTTGGTTGGAATTATCAATGAAATATCCTTTTTCAAATAAAATTTGAGAATAGCTGTTAAATGACAAGATTACTACTGATAATAATAACAGGTATTTCTTCATTTTATATTGTTTAAATTAATTCTAGAAAATTACTTGAATAAAAAGGATTAACTAATTTTTTTAGATAAATTAATTTAAACTTTTTGTTTTACGAAAATACTAATTTTATCAATAAAAGGGATTAAAATTTCATTCAATTGTTTTTTAACTCAACAATTGCAAGATTAAAGTAGGATATAATCCAACAATCAAGTTCATTACGATTGCAAGAACAGCAACTGCATAAAATGCAAATTGCGTTGCCTGTTTTTCTTCTGGCGCGTCTTTAGTGTACATGGCCAAAATTAGTTTGAAATAGTAGCCAATACTGATAATTGAGTTGATTACAGCTGCAATAACTACAATTAAATAACCTGATTCTATCGTTTGGGTAAACAACATTAGCTTAGCAAAAAATCCTGCAAAAACAGGAATCCCTGCCATCGATAATAGTGAAGCGGTTAGCACTGCTGCTAGAATTGGATTGGTTTTTCCTAATCCGTTAAAGTGAGAAATTTCTTCGTTTCCTTTGTCTTTACAAACGTATAATAAAACGCTGAAGGCTGCAATTCCTGCAAGGGAATAAGCAGTAGCATAATACAACAAACTTCCTGCAGCCGTAGTGGCGCTTAACAAGGCCATTAACATAAATCCAGCATGTGAAATACCTGAGAATGCCAACATGCGTTTTACATTGGTTTGCTTTAAAGCCATAATATTACCCACGGTCATAGAAGCAATTGAAATTACTACAATAACAATTTGAAATCCATAAGTAATTTCAACATTCATTGCAGTTAGTAATTTATATAATGCGGACATTGCAACTACTTTTGCTAATGTACTCATTGTTGCTGTTGTTAATGCTGGTGCTCCTTGATAAACGTCAGGTGCCCAAAAGTGAAACGGTACCGCTGCAATTTTGAATAACATTCCGATAGTCAACAATACGATTCCAATAAAAAACCAAGACGGTAATTCCGCTGATTGTGAAAGTTCGCTTATTTCTACAATGTCAAAAGTTCCCATGGCACCATAAATTAAGCAGATACCAAATAGCAATATTCCTGAAGCGAAAGATCCCATTAGAAAATACTTTAATCCTGCTTCATTACTTTTGATATTCATTCGATCGGATGCCGCTAAAACATAAAGTGAAATGGATAAAATTTCAATACCTAGGAAGAACATAGATAAATTACCAAAAGAAACCATGGCCACCGCTCCCGACAATAAGAATATTTTTATAGCAATATAATCGGAGATTTTAGTTTGGTGTTTTTCATAAAAATTATGACTTAACGCGACTAAGAAAATAGTTAAAACAATGAATAAACTTGAAAATGCAACCGAGAATTTATTGACCACAATCATATTATTATGGTAAGTTGCAGGCGAATTTAATTCGGAAAGTGTTAGTCCTAATATTGCCATTAATCCAAGAATTGTTATTGGAATAATTGCTTTTCTGAAATTCATGATTTCAAATAAAAGGCATAAAACACCTAATCCTATTATTGCTATTAATGTATTCATTTTTTAAATTTTTGATTGTAAACCAAAAGCGTACTTTAGTTGTAAATCGTTATATTATTATTAATTTAATTTCTTAACCAAATCTGTTAATGCTCACCAATATCGATTCTAATGATGGTGAAATTAGTTCAATTATAGGTTTTGGATACAATCCAAAAAAGAACAAAACCGCCACAATTATAGAAAGTGAGATCCCTTCATTTAAGGTAATATCTGAAAATACTTTTGTATTTGTTTCTCCCAACATTGCTGTTTGAAACATTTTCAACATATAGTAGGCTCCTAAAATAATAGTTGTTCCTCCCAATAAGGTTAACCAAATATTAATTTGAGAAATACTATAAAGCAAGGTAAATTCACCTATAAAGTTAAATGTTGGAGGCAAGGCTACTGAAGCTAAAACTAACAGCAGGAATAGCGAAGTGAATTTAGGCGCATGGGTGCGAATTCCTCCCAGATCGTTAATGGTATTTGTTTGATATCTGCGGTTGATAATTTCAGCAGCAAGAAACAACCCAACAATAACAAATCCGTGGGCAATCATTTGAAGTACGGCACCAATCAAACCGTCAAGTGTTAAGGTGTAGGCTCCAGCAGTAATTAGCCCCACGTGTGCTAATGAAGAATAGGCCAATAATCGTTTTAAATCTTTTTGACGCAAGGCCACAATTGAACCATAAATGGTACCTGCAATTCCAATAGCCACAAATACATAAACATGAATTTTAGCCGTAAGCGGAGCAATTTGCAATTGCCAACGAAGCACGCTGTACAATCCCATTTTTAACATAATACCAGAGAGTAACATGGTTCCTACCGTAGGTGCTTTTTGATATACATTGGCTTGCCAAGAATGAAATGGTATTAATGGAATTTTGATTGCATAAGCTAAAAAGAAGGCAAGGAAAATCCAAAATTGTTCCGTTGCTGTTAGGTTCAACAGTGCATAATCTGACAAAAGGAAATTGTTCGTTTTAGTATATAAATAAGCAAATGCCGCTAACATAAAAAGCGAACCTGCAATAGTATATATAAAGAATTTTATCACTGCTTTTTTGCGCTCTTCCGCATCGCCATTCCCCCAAATTAAGGCTATAAAATAAATCGGAATCAATGCTAATTCCCAAAACATATAATAAACAATACCATCACCTGCTAGGAAAGTTCCGCACATTGCAAAAGCCATAAATAGAATTAAAGCATAAATAGTTTTGCTGTTATTGAAATTATTTGCAAATGAGGAAAAGATTATAATTGGTGTTAAAGCTAAAGTCAAAATAATCATTGCCATTGACAATCCATCCGCTTGAAGAATCATAAATACGTTAGGATTGGAAATCCACGGGCTGATATAACTGATGTCGTAACCGACATTCAATTGGTTTAACAATAGCAGAGCATAACCAAAAACGGCTACACTAAAGAATAAGGCCACTTTTGAAGCTAATTTATCACCTGCCAAAAAGGTAGCTAGTGCGCCAACTAAAAGTAAAATTAAAAGTATTGATACATTCATAGTATTATTATTGAGCTATAAATAAACAGGTTAAAATCACGCAAACTCCCAAAACAAAAGCAAAAAGGTACAATCCGATACTTCCACTTTGAACTTTTCTTCCTTGGGTTCCAATCGCCTCCGTTATTTTACCAAAACCGAAAACTACATTGGATAATCCAGTTTCAAGGGTGTCTCTAAAGAAACGAGAAGCGGCGTTTAATGGGTTTACAATTAGTAGAGTGTAGGCTTCGTCTACATAATATTTGTTGTAAATTATTTTTGAAATACCCGAAATATTTTCATCTTCGCAAGGAACTTCACTTTTCTTAATGTACTTCACATAGGCAATTGTAATTCCTACAATAGCGCCTACTAATGCAATTCCCATTAAAATATAAGAAGTTGAATTCAAAGCTTCTTCGTGACTGACTTTGCTAATGATAGGTTGTAAATAGTGGTTCAACCAATAGCTACCTGGGAAATTGATTAACCCTCCAAAAGAAGCTAACAGTGCCAATACAACTAATGGAATAGTAATTAATGCTGGAGATTCGTGCAAATGACTTTTTTGATGTTCTGTACCTCTAAATTCTTTGAAGAACGTAAGATACATCAAACGGAACATATAAAAAGCCGTCATGATTGAAGCAACAGAACCAATGATCCAAAGCGGAAGGTCTTCGTGGAATGCAGTCATTAAAATTTCGTCTTTTGACCAGAAACCTGCAAATGGAAATATTCCAGAAATGGCCAACGAAGAAATTAACATGGTGATAAAGGTAATAGGCATTGCTTTTTTCAATCCTCCCATTTTGCGCATGTCTTGTTCACCATGCAATGCATGAATCACAGAACCTGAACCCAGGAACAAACAGGCTTTAAAAAACGCGTGAGTTATAACGTGAAAAACCGCTACTTGATAGGCGCCAAGCCCTAAAGCAAGGAACATTAATCCCAATTGAGAAACGGTAGAGTAGGCCAGTACTTTTTTGATATCGTTTTGAAGCAATCCAATAGTAGCTGCTACCAAAGCGGTTATAGCTCCAATAATTGCAATTATATTTTGAACTTCTGGTGCTAAATCAAACAAGAAATTTAACCTTGTAATCATAAATATACCAGCAGTTACCATTGTGGCAGCGTGAATTAATGCTGAAACAGGAGTTGGTCCCGCCATTGCATCTGGCAACCAAGTATATAAAGGAATTTGTGCTGATTTTCCTGTTGCTCCAATAAATAAAGCAAAAGCGGCAATGCCAACCCAAAATAGAGTTGCTGGATTAGTGCCTTCTAAAATGCGTTCGTGAATACCAATAAAATCAGTGGTATTGAATAAACTTGCTAAAATAATTATTCCAATAAGCAATCCTAAATCACCAATACGGTTCATGATAAACGCCTTTTTAGCGGCATCGTTATAGTCTTGGTTTTTATGCCAAAATCCAATTAGCAAGTAAGAGCAAAGTCCAACGCCTTCCCATCCGATAAACATAATTAGTAAATTACTACCTATTACAAGTGTAATCATGAAAAAGACAAACAGATTTAAATAGGCAAAAAACTTATGTAAGTTCTCATCATCGTGCATGTAACTGATAGAATACAAATGAATTAACGAACCTATTCCAGTTACAAATAACAACCATAAAAGGGATAATTGATCCAAAAGAAATCCAAATTTCACATCGAAATTGCTAAATTTTATCCAATCAAATAAGTTGATTACAATGGCTTGGTGCGTTTGATTTACTTTTAGAAAAAAGAAAATTGAAACAGCAAAAGAAACCACTACTGTTAGCGTTCCAATAGTTCCAGAAAGCGTTTTTCCAATTTTTTTTCCGAAGAAAACATTGAATAGAAACCCAAAAAAAGGTGATAATAGTAAGACTAAAGCTAAATTGGTATCCATTAAATTATCCTTTTAAATTTTTTAAATTATCGATATCAATCGAACCTAAATTTCTAAATATTGAAACCAAAATTGCCAATCCAACCGCAACTTCAGCAGCTGCAACAGCCATTGAGAAGAATACAAAAACTTGTCCTTGGGCATCTTGATGATAAGTTGAAAAGGCTACAAATAGCAAATTTACCGCGTTGAGCATGATCTCAATAGACATAAATACGATAATGGCATTTCGTCTGTACAATACTCCAAATACTCCAATACTAAAAAGTATTACTGCAAGGAATATATAGTTTTCAATCCCAATTTGATTTAAAACATTGTTCATATTATTTTTCTGTTTTTTCTTTCTTAGACAATAAAACCGTACCTATCATAGCTACTAAAAGTAGAATAGATGCAAATTCAAACGGCACCATGTATTCGTTTAGCAAAACGTTACCTAATTTATTAATAGATTGAAAATCTTCGCCAGTTGCATCATACTCTCCCATAATTGGTTTTGAATTTACAAATAGCGCAATTAAAATAGCGCAAGTTAAACCGAACAAAACGATTGCACCCAAACGGGTTACACGAGGTTTGTGGACTTCATTTTCTTTGTTCAAATTCATTAACATGATCGTAAACAAGAATAAAATCATAATGGCTCCGGAATACACTATAATATGAACTACAGCCAAAAACTGAGAATTCAACAATAGGTAATGACCTGCAATGGAGAAAAAGCAAATCACCAAATAGATAGCACTATGAATCGGATTTCTACTGAAAACCGTCAAAAAAGCGGTCGATAAGGTTATCGCTGCTAATACACTAAAAATAATTAGAAATGGAGTCATTAGTTGGCGTTGTTAAGTTGAGCGTTTTGCATAGCAACATCCAAAGGCATCACTAAGCGGTCTTTTCCAAAAATAAAATCTTCTCTTTCATAGCTTGAAGGAACCAATTCCTTAGAAATAGTTAGATAAATTGCGTCTTTCGGACACGCTTCCTCACACAATCCACAGAAAATACAACGCAACATATTAATTTCATAAATCGAAGCATATTTTTCCTCACGGTACAAATGCATCTCGTTGGCTTTGCGTTCTTCGGCCTTCATTGTAATTGCTTCTGCTGGACATGATAAAGCACACAATCCACAAGCTGTACAATTTTCACGACCTTGTTCGTCGCGTTTCAACATATGTTGACCACGGTAAACAGGGCTCATTTCTCGAACTTGCTCCGGGTATTGAATAGTTACTTTTCTACGAAACAAGTGTTGGATTGTAATAATCAAACCTTTAATGATCGCAAGCAGATACATGCTTTCCAAAAAAGTCATTTTCTTATTAGAAACTTCTTTTTTTCTTCCCGATAAAGAGATACTTTGTATTGACATTTTTATTTTTTTATTTGAAGCTTAATCCTGCTTTCCGTTTCAATCCACGCTTAAAGCGTGGGATTTGCACTGCAATCAGGGCTAGGGCTTTTCGTATTTAAATTAAAATCCTAAATAAGCAATTATTTCGTGTCTTAAAATTACAATTCCCGTAATCATAATATTCACAATCGATAATGGAATTAATATTCTCCATCCCAAATTCATCAATTGATCGTATCTAAATCTTGGAATCGTCCAACGTACCCACATATAGAAAAATATGAATCCACATATTTTAATAAATAAGGCCACAATTCCTAATACATTGGCAATATTTACTCCCCAATTTTCCACTGCCCAACTCATTCCTGGATAATTGTATCCGCCGAAGAATAAAACAGCTAAAATGGTAGAAGAGACAAACATATTCGCATATTCAGCAAATAAGTAAAATCCCATTTTCATGGAAGAATATTCGGTGTGATATCCACCAATTAATTCGGTTTCACATTCCGCTAAATCAAAAGGAGTTCTATTGGTTTCTGCAAAAGCACAAATTAAAAAGATCAAGAAAGATAAAGGTTGGTAAAATACATTCCAGTTCAATCCTTCTTGTTGAGCCGAGATTTCTCTTAAACTTAAGGTGCCCGTCATCATCAATAATGCAATTATCGAAAGTCCCATCGCCACTTCATAAGAAATCATTTGTGATGCAGCTCGAATGGCTCCTATTAAGGAAAATTTATTATTGGAAGCCCAACCACCAATCATAATTCCGTAAACACCCACTGAGACAACTGCAAAAATATACAAAACAGCAACGTTAATATCGGTAGCTTGAAGTAAGATGTCTCGTCCAAAAAGGTGCAGTTTATCCCCCCACGGAATTACAGCACTCGTCATTAACGCTGTACTCATTGCAATTGCAGGGCCAACTACAAAAAGAAATTTATTAGGAGTATTTGGTTCAAATTCTTCTTTAGCAAATAATTTTAATCCATCGGCAAGTGGTTGTAATAATCCAAGTGGACCCGCTCTATTGGGACCAATTCTGTCTTGCAACCAAGCAGCCACTTTACGCTCTGCCCAAGTAGAATACATCGCCATCAACATTGTAATTGCAAAAACAACAAAAATAATGACACTTTTTTCGATTATAATAGTTGTATCCATCATCTAAAGATTACCTTTTTGAAATTCTTGCTCTTCATCTTTACTCATCGGCACTTCAGTCATACTGATTTTTTTACGGTCTTGGTCTCTACCTTTTAAGATCCCCATTTCCGTAGCGATATGAACCGGTTGTAATTCTCTGTTGTATTTGTTTTGATTGATAACAGAATCTTTCTCAAATTTTCTAGGTCCTTCAATTACCCAATCCGAAACTTCTTTATGATCAAAACGACATCCGTTGCAAATGAATTCTTCCACTTCATGGTACTCGTCTTTTCTACCAGTTACTCTTTGAATTTCGTCACCAAACATCCAAACAGTTGTTTTTCCACAACATTTATCGCAATCTCTGTGCGCATTATAAGGTTTGTTGAACCATACTCTAGATTTAAATCGGAAGGTTTTATCGGTTAAAGCACCCACAGGACACACGTCAATCATGTTTCCTGAAAATTCGTTGTCGATGGCTTTTGATATACAAGTGGAAATATTAGAATGGTCACCTCTATCCATTACCCCGTGAACACGATTGTCGGTCAATTGATCTGCAACCATCACACAACGGTAGCAAAGGATACAACGATTCATGTGCAATTGAATATTTGGACCAATATCTTCTGGTTCAAAAGTTCTTTTCTCTTCAATGAATCTTGTTTCAGATTTTCCGTGTTTGAAACTTAAATTTTGCAAATCACATTCTCCCGCTTGATCACATACTGGGCAATCTAAAGGGTGATTGATCAATAAGAATTCTGTCACCGACTTTCTCGCTTCCGTTACTCTTTCCGATGAGGTGCTGTTCACTTCCATTCCATCTTGACATCCTGTTACACAAGAAGCCACTAGTTTTGGCATCGGTCTTGGGTCTGCTTCGCTTCCTTTGGCTACTTCAACTAAACAACAACGGCATTTTCCACCGCTTCCTTTTAGTTTTGAATAATAGCACATTGCTGGAGGAACGCTTTCGCCACCAATCATACGCGCAGCTTGCAGGATGGTTGTTCCTGGTGCTACTTCAATCGCTTGACCATCTATAGTTACTTTCATTTTCTATTTGGTTTAAAGTTTCTGGCTAATATTGATTTTAACCGAAATTTTATACATTTAATTATTTTTAGTGACTAAACTTTCGTTGTAAAGTTTTATTACTTCGGGGATTTGTCTTAATTTAAAAAAATTATTCGAATCCATCCATTTTTCATAAAGCTCCTTGTTGTCCTTAATTAAAAGACCAAATTGATTTCGTTGATCAAACCAATCTGTTTCATAAAGCTCATTATTTTTATAGTAATATTCTCGAGGTATTTCTGATGTGTCCATATTTTGTATATAAGTACATAACAATGTAATTTTTCCTTCAACTACAACGTGAAAAAAATCACTATAATTATCAGCTTGAACACTCACAAATTTATAACTTCCTCTATCAGTCTCGTTAATGCAAAAACTCACTAGTTCAAATGGTTTGTAAGTGATTTTTTCTCCTTTATTATTTAGTATTTTCACTTTTCTTTTAACGCTTGACGGATAAAAAATTTTTTTATCTATAAAATTTGTTCCCACAAAAAATTTACAATTTATAGTGTCGTTTTCATTTGTAACAACATAGCCATTAAATTTTTGACCCTGAGAGTTAAAAATAAACAAAAAATAAAAGAATAAAATTAAAATTTTTTTCATGTCAATATTTTAGCTTTCAATTACGACTTTCGAATTAACAAAAGGCTCTGCTACAAAGTGATCTCTATTTTTTATTTTTTCTGGGAATCGAATATGGTATTCGAACTCGTCTCTAAAGTGACGAATTGCAGAAGCCACTGGCCAAGCTGCAGCATCACCTAACGGACATATCGTATTTCCTTCAATTTTGCTTTGAATGCTCAATAACAAATCGATATCTTCTTCACGCCCGTGACCGTTTTCAATTCGGTGCAATACTTTTTCCATCCAACCTGTGCCTTCACGGCAAGGAGAACATTGACCACAACTTTCATGGTGGTAAAATCTTGAAAAATTCCATGTATTTCTAACCATACAAGAAGTGTCGTTGTATACAATAAAACCACCTGATCCCAACATGGAACCCGATACAAATCCACCGTCACTCAATGATTCGTAGGTCATTAATCGATCTTCACCATTGGCTGTTTTGTAAATTAAATCAGCTGGTAAAACGGGAACCGAACTTCCTCCAGGAACGAATGCTTTTAAGGGACGGTCAGAACTCATTCCGCCTAAATATTCATCAGAATTCATGAATTCGTATACGCTTAATCCCAATTCAATTTCATAAACTCCCGGATTTTTGATGTGTCCCGAAGCCGAAATTAATTTGGTTCCTGTAGAACGACCAATACCAATTTTAGCATATTCTTCCCCTGAATTATTGATAATCCAAGGCACAGCTGCAATAGTTTCCACATTGTTCACCACAGTTGGATTGGACCAAAGCCCTGAAATTGCTGGAAATGGAGGCTTAATTCTAGGATTTCCTCTTTTTCCTTCTAACGATTCAATCAATGCCGTTTCTTCTCCACAGATATAGGCACCAGCTCCAATTTGAACATACAATTCCAAATCGTAACCTGATCCTAATATATTTTTCCCTAACCAACCCGCTGCTTTCGCTTCGGCGATGGCTCTTTCTAAAATTTTGTAAACCCACATGTATTCACCACGAATATAGATGTAGGATAAATTGGCTCCCAATGCAAAACTAGAAGTAATCATACCTTCAATTAATAAGTGAGGGATGTATTCCATCAAATAGCGGTCTTTGAAAGTCCCTGGCTCTGACTCATCAGCATTGCAAACTAAATGTCTTGGTTTCCCTGATTTTTTATCAATGAAACTCCATTTCATTCCAGCTGGAAATCCTGCTCCACCCCGTCCGCGAAGTCCTGAAGTTTTCACTTCCTCAACTACTTCATCAGGGGTCATTTTTTTAATCGCTTTTTCCACAGAAGCGTAACCACCATTTTGACGGTATACTTCGTAGGTACGAATTCCTGGAACATTAATTTTGTCTAATAATATTTTTTGTGACATATTATTTATCGTGTAACGTAATTTTATCTTCTTTACAATCAACAATTAATTGATCGATTTTTTCTTTGGTAAGATGTTCTTTATAGAAATCACCTAATTGCATCATTGGAGCATAACCGCAAGCGCCTAAACATTCTACACCACGAACTTCAAAAAGGCCGTCTGCAGTTGGTTCACCCACTTTTACTCCTAATTTGTTGCACGTATAGTCCATTAAATCTTCTACGCCATTCAAACAACAAGGGGAAGTTTGACAAAATTCAAACATGAATTTTCCAATTGGTCTTTGGTTGTACATGGTATAAAATGAAACCACTTCATAAACTTCAACCGGTTTAATAGTCAGAATTTCGGCTACTTTATCCATTAATTCTATACTCAACCAATTGTCATGAGCATCTTGAACTTCATGTAAAACAGGCAATAAAGCCGATTTTATTTTGTCTTCAGGATAATGACTGATCAATTCATTGATACGAGTCATCAAAGCATCAGTGATATTAATTTCTTGTTTGTAATGTGTATGTTCCATTTTTTATTATTTTAAATTTTAAATGAGATCATTTATAATTTATAATTCAAAATTTATAATTTTTTTATGCGTCTAATTCTCCTGCAATTACATTTAAACTCGATAAAATAACTATCGCATCTGATAACAACGCTCCCACAATCATTTCAGGATAAGCTTGATAATAAATAAAACAAGGTCTTCTGAAATGCAATCGGTAAGGTGTTCTACTTCCGTCAGTAACTAAATAAAATCCTAATTCTCCATTTCCACCTTCAACGGCGTGGTAAACTTCTGAAACTGGAACAGGAACTTCACCCATTACAATTTTGAAATGGTAAATCAAAGATTCCATATCGTGATAAACATCTTCTTTTGGTGGCAAATAGTAAGCAGGAACGTCTGCATGGAATTCATTTCCAGCCGGCATTTTATCTAAAGCTTGACGAATAATGCTCAAACTCTCCCATACTTCAGCATTACGAACGCAAAAACGATCGTAGGTATCCCCTGATTTTCCTACAGGAACTTTAAAATCAAAATCTTCGTAAGAAGAATAAGGCTGTGCCACACGAACATCATAATCTACGCCCGCTGCACGTAAATTTGGACCTGTAAATCCGTAAGAAATTGCTTTTTCAGCAGTTATTGGACCCACATTTACCGTTCTATCAATAAAAATTCTGTTTCTTTCAAATAGGTTTTCGAACTCTTTCCAAGCCACTGGGAATTCTTCCAAAAACACATCCAATTTGCGGAAAGCTTCTGGCGACCAATCTCTCTCGAAACCGCCTATTCTTCCCATATTAGTTGTTAAACGAGCACCGCAAATCTCTTCGTAGATTTCATATACTTTTTCTCTAAATTGGAATACATATAAGAAACCAGTATAAGCTCCAGTATCTACACCAAGAATAGAATTACAAATCAAGTGATCGGTAATTCTTGCCAATTCCATTACGATAACTCTTAAATATTGTGCTCTTTTCGGAACTTCAATATCTAATAATTTTTCAACAGTCATCCACCACGCCATGTTGTTAATTGGCGAGGAACAATAATTCATACGATCTGTAAGTGGTGTGATTTGGTAAAAAGGTCGATTTTCAGCAATTTTTTCAAACGCCCTGTGGATGTATCCAATGGTAGGTTCCGCTTCTAAAATTCGCTCTCCATCCATCAACAAAATATTTTGGAAAATACCGTGAGTTGCAGGGTGGGTTGGGCCTAAATTCAGAATTGAAAGCTCGCTTCCATCTTCATTTTGACGTTTTTTTACAATTTCAGCATATCGATGCTCTGGTGGTAATAATAGTTCTGACATTTATTTAATGTGAAAAATTATATATTTTGTTTTTTTAGCAATTGTCTATTGTTCTACCGAAAAATCGGTCGTCCTTGTCTGTTCTTCCTCCGTCTTCCATTGGGAATTCCTTTCTCATAGGAAAAGAAATCATCTCATCCATATTTAAAATTCTTTTCAATTGTGGATGACCAACAAAGTTAATCCCGTAAAAATCGTAAGCTTCTCTTTCCATCCAATTGGCGCAAAGAAAAATATTAGAAACCGTTTTGATTTCTGGATTGGAACCTGGCAAGTAGGTTTTTATTTTTATTCTAACGTTATCAATCCAATTATGAAGGTGATAAACTACAGTAAATTGATGACTTTCCTCATTATCTGGATAGTGAATCCCACATAAATCAGTAAGAAAATTAAAACGCAAAGTTTCATCATTTTTTAAAAAAAGTAAAACGGCGGTAATTTTATCGGAAGCAACTTCAAGTGAGAAAATAGATTTTTCTTGAGTGAAATTAAACACACTTTCTCCAAATGTTGCTGTTAATTTTTCTTGAATTTCAGAGGTTTCTAAAGCCATTATTTTATGTTATAAGAAGCTAATAATTCTTGGTATTCAGGAGAACTTCTTCTTCGTACCGATTCAGATCTAACCAATTCTTGTAATTTCATTACGCCATCTACAATTTGCTCAGGTCTTGGAGGACATCCAGGAACATAAACGTCAACAGGAATTACTTTGTCTATCCCTTGAAGAACAGAATAAGTATCAAAAATACCACCTGATGAAGCACATGCTCCAACGGCAATTACCCAACGAGGCTCAGCCATTTGCTCATATACTTGACGTAAAATTGGCGCCATTTTTTTGGAGATGGTTCCCATAACCATTAACATATCCGCTTGACGAGGTGAAAAACTCACTCTTTCAGATCCGAAACGTGCTAAGTCATAATGAGAGGCCATAGTAGCCATAAATTCTATTCCGCAACAAGAAGTTGCAAAGGGTAAAGGCCAAAGCGAATTGGCTCTAGCAAGACCTACGACATCATTTAGTTTCGTAGCGAAAAATCCTTCTCCTACAACTCCTTCTGGAGCCTCAACCATTTTTGTTTTAGATTCAGTCATCATTATTATTTTGAATTATAAATTTTGAATTATAAAATAATTGAGACATTTAAAATTCAGCATTTAAAATAATTTATTTATTCCCACTCTAACGCTTTCTTTTTGATGATATAGAAAAAACCAACTAAAAGCAAAGCCATAAAAATCACCATTTTCACCATTCCTTCCATTCCCAATTCTTTAAAATTGATTGCCCAAGGATATAAGAAGATAACCTCAACATCAAAAAGCACGAATAAGATCGCTACTAAGAAATATTTTACTGAAAAGGGGATTCTAGCATTTCCTTGAGATTCGATTCCGCACTCAAAATTTTTGTCTTTTGTGGCTGACGATCTTTTTGGTCCTAAATTGCCAGAAGCAATGATCATTCCCACTACAAATCCAACCGCCAAAAGCATTTGCATTAGTATAGGTAAATAACTTGATAAACTTGTTTGCATACTATGAGTTTTAAACCTTAGAATTCGGATGCAAAGATAACTTTCAATAATTGATTTAGCAACGAAAAAATAAAAATTTATGAAAGTATTTTTAAAATTTTTATAGATTATAAATAAATCTAATTTTCAAGGTTTTATGTTCCTGTCTTATGAGGTAAAAATAGATTTCAGTGGAGCGTTATTTTGAGAGATTTTTCAAAAAAAGCAAAAAAAAACGTTCCGAAATTAATCGGAACGTTTTAAACATTAGGTAACAAAAATATATATATTTTAGTCTTCAATTACTGCAACTTGCGCAGCAACTTTACCTTTTCTACCTTCTTCTTCTTCGTAACTTACTCGGTCACCTTCGCGTAATTCTTCCGCTCTGATTCCTGAAGCATGCACGAAAATGTCTTTTCCTGTTTCTTCGTCTGTAATGAATCCGTAACCTTTTGATTCATTGAAAAATTTAACTGTTCCTGTACGCATTGTAAAAATAATAATAATTTATAATGTCACAAATGTAAACTATATTGTAATACGAAAATCATTTGTGTGTAATTTTTTTCTTAAAATTATTGATTTTCAGTGTTTTCTATGGTTTTACCCCAAGAAATTATTACAATTTCAATTGAATATGTAACTCATTTAACTGATTTTCATCGATAATTGAAGGGGCATCTATCATTACATCGCGACCTGAATTATTTTTAGGGAAGGCGATAAAATCACGAATGGTTTCTTGGCCGCCTAAAATAGCCACCAATCGATCCAATCCAAAGGCCAATCCTCCGTGTGGTGGCGCTCCAAATTGAAAGGCATCCATCAAGAAACCAAATTGATTTCTAGCTTCTTCTTCGGTAAATCCTAAATATTTAAACATCAATTGTTGCGTTGATTTATCGTGAATTCTGATGGAACCACCGCCAATCTCATTTCCGTTCAAAACCATATCATAAGCATTGGCTCGAACTTTTCCTGGATTTGTAGCTAATAAATCCATGTCTTCAGGTTTTGGAGAAGTGAATGGATGGTGCATGGCGTGCCATCTTCCCGATTCTTCATCTAATTCTAATAAAGGGAAATCAACTACCCATAATGGCGCAAACTCCGATGGATTTCTCAATCCTAAACGAGTAGCTAACTCCATTCTTAAAGCCGAAAGTTGTGTTCTTGTTTTATTAGCTGGACCTGAAAGTACAAATAACATATCGCCAGGTTTTGCACCGGTAATTTGAGCCCATTTTGCCAAATCTTCTTGATCATAAAATTTATCTACAGATGATTTATACGTTCCATCTTCATTGCATTTCACATAAACCATACCTAAAGCACCAATTTGTGGGCGTTTCATCCATTCTATTAATGCGTCAATTTCTTTCCGAGAATAATCTCCAGTTCCTGGAGCAGCAATTCCTACGACCAATTCTGCAGAGTTGAAAATTGAAAAATCTTTGTGTTGAGCCACTTCGTTTAACTCGCCAAACTCCATTCCAAAACGGATATCTGGTTTGTCATTTCCGTAGGTTTTCATCGCATAATCGTAAGTAATTCTTGGGAATTTAGCCACTTCAATGCCTTTGATTTCTTTCAGTAAATGACGTGTCAATCCTTCAAAAACATTCAAAATATCTTCTTGCTCAACAAACGCCATTTCACAATCTATTTGGGTGAATTCTGGTTGTCTATCGGCACGTAAATCTTCATCACGGAAACATTTCACAATTTGGAAATATTTATCCATTCCACCCACCATCAATAATTGTTTGAAAGTTTGTGGTGATTGTGGTAAGGCGTAAAATTGCCCAGCATTCATTCGACTAGGAACCACAAAATCTCTTGCCCCTTCCGGAGTCGATTTAATTAAATAAGGTGTTTCCACTTCGCAAAAATCCAAATCAGAAAGGTATTTTCTAACTTCCATGGCCACTTTATGGCGAAAAAGCAAGTTATTTTTAACCGGATTTCTTCGAATATCTAAATAACGGTATTTCATTCTAATGTCTTCACCGCCGTCCGTTTCATCTTCAATGGTAAAAGGCGGAGTTAAAGCCGCATTTAAAATCGTTAATTGCGAAACTAAAATTTCAATTTCGCCAGTAGTCATATTTGTGTTTTTAGATTCACGCTCAATTACAGTTCCTTTCACTTGAATTACAAATTCGCGACCTAGTGTTTTCGCCAATTCAAAGATGGATTTTTCGGTACGACTTTCGTCAAATAGTAATTGGGTAACTCCATATCGGTCGCGTAAATCAACCCAATTCATGAATCCTTTATCGCGCGATTTTTGAACCCAACCTGCAAGTGTAACTTCGGTGTTAATATGAGTAGCGTTTAACTCGCCACAAGAATGACTTCTATACATTATTGTAATTTTAGATTGCAAAAATACTATTTTGTTTTTGATTAAGGTTTTAGAGATAAAATTTATTTTAAAAATTTAAATACCTTATATTTGAAGTCTAATTCTAATTTTTTAAACTAATGAAAAAAATATTCTTGATCGGAATGTTATTTGGATATTCAATTTTGAGTGTGGCTCAAACCAATAACTTTGCAATTTTTAAAGCAGAAATCGCTAATAAAAACACAGATTTTATATCTATTAGAGACAATAAAAAGGTGTATAAAAAAATCCAAATTAATAAAGACGGATTTTTTAAAGACACTTTAAATGTGAAAGACGGTTTGTATCAAATGTATGATGGTGTAGAAGTGACTAGTATGTATTTGAAAAATGGGTACGACTTAAGTTTGAAAATGGATGCGAAGAAATTTGACGAATCAATTGTTTATACAGGTGTTGGTGCAAATGAAAATAACTATTTAGCGCAAGCAACAATTGAAGACAGCAAGTTAGATTACGATAAAATATTTGCATTAAAAGAAGCCGAATTTAATGACAAGGTTGATGAAATAAGCAATGCTAACTTGGCAAAATTAGAAAGTAGTAATTTAGATCCTGCATTTATTGAATTGCAAAAAAAGAATATTGAGGGTAATAAATTGGGAATGAAGCAATATTATGGAGAAGCTCAAAAAAAGCAATTGCTTAATAATACAATGTCTGCACCTTTTGATTATTTGAATTTTAAAGGAGGAAATACGAAGCTATCCGATTTTAAAGGGAAGTACGTTTACATAGACGTTTGGGCAACTTGGTGTGGTCCATGTCGTGCTGAAATTCCATTTTTGAAAAAGACAGAAGAGAAATATGAAGGTAAGAATATTGCTTTTGTGAGTATTTCTGTAGATGTTCAAAAAGACTTTGAGAAATGGAAAAAATTTGTAGCTGAAAAACAACTAGGAGGAGTTCAGCTTTTTGCAGATAAAGATTGGAATTCTGATTTTATGAAAAGCTACAGTATCAATAGTATTCCTAGATTTATTTTGATTGACCCAACAGGGAAAATTATAAGTGCAGATGCTTCAAGACCTTCGTCTCCAAAACTATCAGAGCAATTAGACGGGTTATTAAAATAGTTTATTAGATATAAAAAAAGGCCGGTTTCATCGAAACCGGCCTTTTTTGTTTTAATTTATTTAGATCCAAGCACAAACAATTGTTCCTATAATGGTTAAAGAAACAATCCAATATCCGGAATGGATAAAGATATATTTCCAAGTTCTTCTTTCGAATAAACCATTGATAGCAATCATTGGGAAAGCAAAGAATAATCCGGCAAAAAAGCCATGTAAAGCACCGTGTTTGGCTGTTCTAAAAGCGGTGCCGTAATCGGCCATAAAAGTCATAAATGAAGGTTTCGCTTCTGCTAATTTTGTTGGCCCTCCTATCATTCCAAGCGCCCCTAATTGATGAATCGTAATGGTTTGCATTATCATTCCAATGAAAATTGAAAAAATAAATGTAAGTCCGAAGATTTTAAACATATTTCCCTTTTCCGATTCCTCTTTAGTAAGTCCAGCTTCTTTTATCCAAACTGATCCTAAAACACTTGGGTGGTACCAAATAAAACCTACTAACAAGGTAGTAAATGCAGCAACTACTGGCGATAAGAAATTCATTTCCATACTATAAATTTTTTGATGTTAATGAAACAAATATATAAAAAAACCCATACAATTAAATATGGGTTCTATTGGTTTGAAGTTGACTATTATTTGCTTAATTCAACAAAATATTTGTAAAATAAGGGAATTGTTTCTATTCCTTTTAGGTAATTAAAAATTCCAAAATGTTCGTTTGGTGAATGGATGGCATCGCTATCTAAGCCAAATCCCATTAATATGGTTTTGCTTTTTAGTTCTTTTTCAAATAATGCTACAATTGGAATACTTCCACCGGAACGAACCGGAATTGCAGGCACTCCAAAAGTTTCGGTGTAAGCCATATTAGCTGCTTTGTAACCAATACTGTCTGTTGGCGTTACATAACCTTGACCGCCATGGTGTGGGTTAACTTTTACGGTAACTCCAGCAGGCGCAATATTGGTAAAATGTTTAGTAAACAATTCGGTGATGTTCTCCCAATCTTGATTTGGAACCAAACGCATCGATATTTTTGCGAAAGCTTTACTAGCAATAACTGTTTTAGCACCTTCACCAGTATAGCCTCCCCAAATACCGTTTACATCTAAGGTAGGTCGGATGGAATTTCTTTCATTGGTTACATAACCCGTTTCTCCATAAACGTCATTTAAGTCCAATGCTTTTTTGTAATTTTCTAAATTGAAAGGTGCTTTTGCCATTTCAGCACGTTCTTCAAGTGATAATTCTTCTACATTATCGTAAAAACCTGGAATTGTAATGTGATTATTTTCATCGTGAAGCGAAGCAATCATTTTGGAAAGCACGTTGATAGGATTGGCAACAGCCCCACCGTACAAGCCGGAATGTAAGTCACGATTTGGACCTGTAACTTCAACTTCTACATAACTCAAGCCACGTAAACCTGTGGTAATTGATGGCTGCTGGTTGGAGATCATTCCGGTATCGGAAATTAAAATCACATCGCATTTTAGTTTTTCTTGATTGCGTTCCACAAACCAGCTTAAGCTTTTGGAACCTACTTCTTCTTCGCCTTCAATCATGAATTTTACATTACAAGGCAAAGAATTGGATTGCACCATATATTCTAAAGCCTTAACGTGCATGTACATTTGTCCTTTGTCATCGCAAGCACCTCTAGCAAAAATGGCACCTTCAGGGTGAATAGCTGTAGTTTTAATTACGGGTTCAAATGGAGGTGAAGTCCAAAGTTCGATTGGATCTGGTGGCTGCACATCATAGTGTCCGTAAACCAAAACGGTTGGTAGCGATTTATCGATAATTTTTTCTCCATAAACAATTGGATATCCAGGAGTATCGCATATTTCTACCAAGTCACAACCGGCATTTTTAAGACTCAATTTTACGGCATCGGCAGTGTTAAACACATCTTGAGAATAAGCGGGATCGGCACTTACAGAAGGGATTTTTAATAATTCAATTAGTTCGTTGATAAAGCGAGCCTTATTTTCTTGAACGTAGGTTTTTATTGTATTCATATTAATAGATTCGTTTTTTAGAATTCCAAAAATACAAAAAAGAGTTTGAAATATTTTTATAAATTTTTATCCATAATTTATATTTAATTGTATATTTGCACTCTCAATTTTGCGGATATGGTGAAATTGGTAGACATGCCAGACTTAGGATCTGGTGCCGCAAGGCGTGTAGGTTCGAGTCCTATTATCCGCACTAAAAAAACCTCAAGATGCAATTTTAGCATTTTGAGGTTTTTTATTTTATCAAATTAATTATCCTAAATAATTACCTTTTTGCCTTAATTTTCACCATCTACAGATCGAAAAAAATAAAATATTTAAAAAACACGATTTTTTTATAAGAATAGTGTTGATTTTTATGTTTTAAAAAATTATCTTTGCGCCTTGAAAAACAAACTTAAATATTCCGTTTAGAAAATTTGCTTTTCA
>Ga0315908_10001135_pt1 | contig 20351 bp, 15 predicted proteins | sample LakEriMetagenome_12_FD_203520 | JGI IMG/M metagenome (GOLD analysis project Ga0315908, IMG submission 203520) | Freshwater fungal communities from buoy surface, Lake Erie, Ohio, United States - Buoy 4 MA124 | ecosystem: Environmental > Aquatic > Freshwater > Lake > Lake biofilm | place: USA... | reverse complement strand
GGACTCGAGGACAAAGGACAAAGGACAATGGTCAATGGACTTAATTCTTCTTCGAATTCCAGAGTATTGTACTACTAAACAATTCGAAGATTAATCTAGTCTTTTAGCGTAGCGGTCTTTTGTCCTTCAGCGCAGCGATCTTTTGTCTAAATTTAATACTGAGCAGGTCGAAGTTTGAACTAGTCTTTTGTCTTAATGTCTTTGAGTCCGCACAAGCGGACGGTCTTTTGTCTTAAAAAACTACTTAACCGTCACCTTCTCAACCACCGTGCTATCAGTTGTGGTCATGCGCAAGAAATAGGCTCCAGCATTGATTTGAGCTACAGAAATGGTGTACGAAAAGACACCAGGATCAAGGGTTGCATTAGACAGGATCGATTTCACCAAACGTCCACGACTATCAACTAATTCCATTGACACCTCGGATGTCACAGAAACAAGTAAAGAAAGATGCATCACATCCTCAACCGGATTCGGATAAATGGGCTGAAGAATCACACGCTCACCTTCAATATCAAGGCAAACTGAATTATTGGTTAAATCGCTTTCTTGTTCACCATTTGCGTTATACCCCACTCCATCAACACAATAGAATGCATCTTGCTGATCTTGGTCAGAGAATCCGGCAACTGGCTTCGCATTAAACACATAAATTGTATCGGCTTGAGGGTGGAGAACCCCTTCCCAAGCTTCAGTGAAAAGGAAACCTTTTTGGCTTCGTAAAACAAGTGATGCTTTGGTAATATCAGCCGTTCCAGTATTTTTCAATCTGACGCCAATGACATTCCAACCATCCACCTCATCGACAAACAACTGTGACAATTCCAATTCCAATGATGGTTCAAGGACTTGAATAGTCTGATAAGCAGTATCAATACAACCGCTGATATTCATGGCAATCAAGGAAATGGTGAGTGTAGAATCGATGTAGTTGTCGCCAAAAGTATGACTTGGATCAACTTGTGATGAAAAGGTATTGTCCCCAAAATTCCACAAGTAGATTCCATTCCCTTGAGATGTGTTTGTGAAAGCTATTGGATCTCCAGCGGCAACAATAGTTGATGCCGGAGTGAAAGACGCCGTCAAAGTTTCAGTAATGTCAATAAAATTGCCTAAAGTTGATGAACAACCAACGGCTGTAAACGTTGTTAGTTCAATTTGCTGTTGTCCCAACGCACTCCACAAATAACTGCTATTCATACCGTAAAGGGTGTCCGTCGAATTGATTACCCATATCGTGGAATCGATAGTTCCATCACTAATCGTCGAAACATCCACCAAGGCACCGTAGCTTCCAACACATGCTGGACCTAAATCCATCATAGCAACTGGCCTAGGATAGATCACAATATCTTGCGATTCAGTTCCAACACAACCAAATGTATTCGTTACGTCGAGGGTAATAATGTACGTTCCAAATAAATCATAATTCTTTACTGGGTTTGGCAGAATTGAAAAAGAGTTGTCTCCGAAGTTCCAATTGTAAATCAGCCCTGGCTCAACAGGCGTCAAATTCACAATATTTGCATCATCAAGTTGGCAACTATTGATCACATCCATCGCAGTTTGGGGTGTTGGATCTATGACCACTGAACGAACGATGCTGTCCTTACATCCGTTACCATCTATTACCTGAAAACTCACTAAGTACTCGCCAGGCGTGTCAAAAATTCGATTCGGAACCGGTATTGTCGATGTATTATACACACCCGTCCATGGCATTGCAAAATCCCAAGCATAGGATTGAATGGGTGCACTACCCGCAACTGTTAAATTGGAGAATTGGATGGTCGCACCTTGGCAATGTCCTGCATAACCAAAATCAACTTGTGGGTTGGCATACACCTGAATAGTATCGTAATGGTATGCACCACAACCACCCTGTGAAACATACAATTGAACAATATAAGTACCTGGTGAAGCATACGTATATGAAGGACTAGGTATTGTCGCGTTTTGTCCATCACCAAAAGCCCATTGCCAACCATCGATTGGGCTTGCGCCTACCGGTACGCTTTGATCTGTGAAGTTTACTGCCTGCTGGTCACATTGATTTGACGCAGCGAATTGTGCCAAAGGAGCGACACCAATAATGGTAACATTGATGGTGTCTTGAGCAGAACAGCCATTTACATTGACTGTCTGCACATTGTAAGTCCCTGAGTTCGTGATCAACAAACTTGTTCCATTCGAACCATTCCCCCAAAGGTAAGATGCTGTTTCAGCTGAACCTACCTGAAGTGAAATGTAATTGCCCGAACACAATGACGTATCTGCACCGAGATAGGCAACATTGGCATAGTTGTCTAGTGTAAATGTGACCGTATCGCTGTTTCTAAAGCATCCTGAACCATCAGTAACCTTCACAAAATAATCACCTGGAGCTGTGATTGAAAGTGACGGTGTTGATTGACCAGTACTCCACAAATACGTGAAACCAGCACCGATATTTGCATTCCATGTAATGCTTGAACCAGCACAAATTCCGGTTAATGGAGGTGTTGGGATTGTTGGATATGCTACATAAATCGTGTCATAACAAACAAACCCAAATTGATCTGTTCCTTTCACCCAATAGGTCCCAGGTTGGTTTACACTGATGGATGCTGTTGTTTGACCTGTGCTCCAAAGAAGTGAAGTGTAACCCGCTGTGGCATTCAATGTAGTTGCACAATAAGCGGTATTGTTGACGTCTGCTCCTAGATTCAAATCCGGGATATACTTGTGTTTAAAGTACTTTTGAACTACAAGTTGGTCAGCAGCCGAATGGTTGTCTACGAAAACGACTTCACTGATATTCCCATTGAGTAAATAAGCCTCACCAACATCACCCGAACCATTGAATGCTCCCAATAAAAATCGGAATGTCGAAGAGAAATTGTAGGTTGGCGAGATCGCTTTCACCCCAACGTTTGCATTGTTGATATTGATTTTATTCAAACTTATTCCTCTATTGTTTTCCCAATTGAAAAGTGCTGACGACAAGGTGGAAGTTGGGCACAATAAATGGTTGTCTGCCGACTCTTGATAAATGACTGTTGTTTGTGTGCCCAAGCGCATCAAAGCATAGCGACTTGAAGCTGAAACACTGTTACTTTTAGCAAAAAATGCTTGATTGTTCCCGTTAAAATTCCCCATCACAAACATCGTTCGGCTATTTGTTCCGATATCTAATATATCTCCACCGGATAGCCAATGTGAACCTTGGAAATTAATTGCAGGAAGTCCGTTGAATGAACTAGCAACCGTAAAGGGACGTTTGGCAGCATCTGCTTGCGTTAACACATGGGCATTTGAACTTTGATCTGTCCAACTTTGAACACGACCATTACCATCCAAAGAAACTCCAGCATCTGCCGAAATCCAAAATGAAAGGTTGCTATTTTGCGTAGGAATATAATGGTTGAAGAAGTTAATGCCTGATTCAGTTTGAGTTGAACCATTGTTGCCGATAACCTTCCAATACCAAATTCCATAGGGCAATGTCCCAGATGTCCACGTTGTACCCGTAATCGCTGAACTTGATGTCACGTTCGCAGTAAAAACATCATTCGTAGCTAAAATCACGGTGTAATCCGTTGCACCTGGCATGGCATTCCATTGAAATGTTACCTGTGGTTGATGCACATTTGCTCCATATTTCGGAAAAATGCCTGACAGAGGCTGTGCGATTACAGCAACGCAATTGACTAAAAACAAAATGATTAGTCCGAATTTGAAAAATGCAATAGAGTAACTGTTCTTCATAAATGAGTTCACTGATAGTACAATCAAAGTTATCATTCTTTTTTGTCACGTACAAACCTATTTTTAGGTGAGAAAATTAAATCTGAAATGAATAAAAATTAGTGCTAAAAAAGTCGCGAATTCATGCAGTTCGGTCACAGAAAATGAACATCAACACAGAAATCATTAGATTTGTTCCTAAATCTTAGAACGTGGAAAACGATTTTGCCATAAATGTTAGCGGAGTATCAAAGCGTTACAGCATTGGAGTTAAAAAAGATGACTCCTTGCGATCTTCGATTACTTCCCTTTTTAAAGGTTCTGGATCGAGTTCGGAGGACTTTTGGGCATTAAAAGATTTATCCTTTCAAATCAAAAAAGGGGATGTCGTTGGCGTTGTGGGACGAAATGGTGCTGGAAAAAGTACTTTGCTCAAGATTTTATCACAAATCACACGTCCCACCGAAGGAAAAATTGAAATCGCAGGGCGTATTGCCTCATTACTCGAAGTTGGTACGGGTTTTCATCCCGAATTAACGGGACGAGAGAATATATACCTCAACGGAACTATCCTCGGCATGTCACGCAAGGAGGTCAAGGCCAAATTCGATGAGATCGTTGAGTTTTCGGGTGTTCAGAAATTCATCGATACACCCGTAAAACACTATTCATCTGGAATGTATGTTCGACTTGCGTTTGCTGTTGCTGCGCACCTCGAGCCAGAGATCTTGATTATCGATGAAGTGCTAGCGGTTGGAGATGCTGAATTCCAAGAAAAATGCCTTGGAAAAATGAAAGATGTGTCCACTCAAGGGCGCACCGTACTTTTTGTGAGTCACAACATGGCTGCCATTCAATCGCTCTGTACAACCGGTCTTTTCCTTCAACATGGAGAATTGAAAGCACATGGGCCTATTGAAAAAATCATCAACAGTTATCTCGCCTCGAAGTCAGATGCGTCAAACACATTTATCTCTTCAAAAGAGTTACCAGAACACCAAGAGCTTTCATTCAAAAGCATTCGTATAACTGACGGACAGAATGAACCCTCCTCTGAATTCACGTGTGATGAGGACATCTTTATTTCATTTGAATTCAACGTCAATACATTTCAAAAGAAATACAACATTTTTGCTACGATTAAGGACAAATATGGTGTACCTGTCTTTTCATCAGAACGTTTAATTGACTGTGATAAATTGACATTAAAAATTGATCGCAGTTTCCTAACCCGTGGCAACTATTCTTTACAGACCTTTATCCACATTCCCACAGTATTTCAATTGGAAGCACTGGATGATATTTGTCATTTCACAGTTACGGACATTTCATCTCCTTTGGCGATTCACGGTGATTACAATTACGGAAATGTTTTTGGTAACTGCGCTTGGATTGAAGGCCATTTAACCGAATGAAACAGTTTGTGCAAGGACTTCAACACCGTGTATTTGGATTAGATATCCTCAGAGCGGCGGCCATACTTTTGGTATTGTACAGCCATCGCAACCTCATTTCTGCAACAGACCGAATACATCAACATTTCATTTATCTCTGTGGATTCTGGGGTGTAGAACTTTTTTTTGTCCTCAGCGGATTTCTCATCGGAAGTCGGTTGCTGAAACTTTCCGAATCGAATGAAGGATTTCGAGGATATTTCACATTTTGGAAGAAACGTTGGGCGCGAACACTTCCGTTGTATTTCATTGTACTCGGGTTATACTGGCATTACGCGTACGAACAATTCCCCTGGAAACATGTGTTTTTCCTTCAAAACTCCTACCACATCACAGATATTGACCTTTTGACCTTCAATCAATCTTGGAGCCTTGCCATTGAGGAGTATACCTACTTATTGGTTCCTCTACTTCTCTTGCTGATAGGCATTTTCGGCAAGATGAATGCCAGGAATAGAACACTTTTTGTTATTCTAAGCATCATCATTTTATCGCTTGCGTCTCGAATCTATTACGCCTACAATTACCCGAACATCAACTACGACAATTGGATCAGGAAATCTACTTTTCTGCGCATTGACTCCATTGCCATTGGAATGCTCGCTGCATGGATAAAATACTATCATCAAACCTTCTTTTACAAGCTCAGCGGATTGATTTTCCCAGTCGTGAGTATTGCATTTATTTTAATGATGAATTCAATAGGAAATGTTCTCGTAAGCAAGGACCAAAACCACTTGTTTTTTCCTTCTACCTTTGGCTTCACACTAGTGAGCATTTCACTTGCCTTGCTTATTCCATTCTTCGATAAAAATGAAATCAACAATCAGCTTTCTAAAATCAAACTACTGCACTTCGGGGTAACAATCACCGCCATTTTGTCCTATTGCATCTACCTTATTCACATTCCGATTTACGAATATTTCTACAAGTATCTCGACGGGAAAATTCCGTTTAAAGTGAATGTTGCATTGATGCTCATGACGGTCTATTCGATCGCATGTATAAGTTATTTTCTCATCGAGCGACCAATCCAACGATGGGTGTCGAATAATGAAACACAATCGTAAGAACACATTCAAACTTCAAGTAATGTTTTACTGATTCACGTATATTGGAACATTTCATACACGCTTTAGCTTTAAAAAAGCGCAGAATTTAGTACCTTTCGGCTTCAATTTAACCATTGACAAAGAGAAAAAGGAATACGTTCATTTGAGATTCAGACAATATTTTCTGTAATCATCTCAATATCAAACTTTAGTAATGAATCGATTTTCGAAATTAAAAAACTACTACAACTGGGGAGGGCGTTTCTTAACAGATTCGTATCACCTTGAATCGAAGAAATTGAACGAGTTAGAGATGGCAAAACGACCATTTCGCTATGATGTCATCAATTTTCTTTTGTCAACCTTGAATCGTGATTGTACCTATTTAGAAATTGGTGTACGAAATCCTGCCGATAACTTCAATCGCATCCAAGCTTCCACCAAATACAGTGTTGATCCAGGACTTGAATTCAAAGAAAATCCAGTTGATTTTGTATTGACAAGTGATCAGTTCTTTGACCAATTGAGAGCTGGTAAAGTGCTGCAAACAGACATTCAATTTGACGTAATTTTTATCGACGGCCTTCATACTGCTGAGCAAGTCGATCGTGACATTGTAAACGCATTGGAATTCATCAAAGAAGATGGATTTATTGTGCTTCATGACTGCAATCCACCAACTGAGTCACATGCGAGAGAGGAACACAAATACGAGATTTCTCCGGCGATGCAAAATTGGAATGGCACTACTTGGAAAGGATTCATGAAATGGAGAAACAATGCAAGTATTCAATCTTGTACTATTGATACTGATTGGGGTGTAGGGATCATTTCGAAAACAAAAATGATCGGAAATCATACCGAATTGGTCAATGAGTTCTATGAGTTTTCGGTACTGAACAATCGCCGAAAAGAATTTTTAAACCTAATTACTTTCGAAGAGTTAAAGAACTTGCTTTGAGATTATATCGAACTGCACTTTTATTTTTCTACGTCCAATGGTTTTCCTTGCTCGGAATGCTCATTTATCCATTTTTAGCACGCCGTAATAAAAACAAGAGTGTTCTCTATCTAGCAGCTTTTTTTCCAGGTAATGCCGGGTACCATTGGAGAGTAAAGAAATGGACGGAAGAGCTTGAAAAAGAAGGGTTTACCGTTAATATTGCTTCTCCTTTAAATGAGCTTGACTTCAAAAACCTTTTAGCGCAAGACCATCAACAGTTTCTGATTAAAAGTTTGAAACGAAGGTTTTGGCAAGTCGTGCATTCAAGAAAGTACGAAACGGTAATTGTCCGACGTGAATTGCTCATTTTCAACGACTACGGAAATTTGTTTTTGGAGAAATTACTTTTGAAAATCCATCCAAATGCGATCCTCGACTTTGATGACGATCTTTCAGCAGCAAAAAAGCAACCTAAGAAAATCACTAGTTTTTTTGGCAGGTTGATGCGTGAAAATGGGGATAAATTTAACGAGAGTCTTCAGTTATACCGCCGATTCATTGTGGCTTCAGACTATCTAAAGAATAGAGTCTTGGACCAAAACAAGTTCGTCTCAGATTCCGCCATAAACGTCATTCCTACCTGTGTTGATTATGATCGAGTTACGCCCAAGGAATATGTCAACAATGAAAAATCAATCACTTTCGGTTGGATTGGTGGTGACTATAACTACCCACTGCTGGAGCCCGTATTCAACGTTTTGAATGAATTAGCGGAACACTATTCTTTTCGGTTCTTGGTGATCGGTGGTAAACCAATCGAGCGAGCAACGAAATTCACACTGAACTTCGTTCCTTGGTCACTGGAGACAGAAATTTCAGATCTTCAAAAAATAGATATTGGCGTTATGCCACTCATTGATGATGAGGAGGCACGCGGTAAAGGAGGGTTTAAATTGTTGCAATACATGGGACTTGGAATTGCAAGTGTTGCATCACCCATCACCATCAACAAGGAAATCATTGATGACCGAAAAAACTCTTTTTTGGCCAAGGACTCAGATGAATGGCGGCAAATTTTTGTTGAAATTTTGGAAAATAAAATTGACATTACAGAAGTTGGTGCACAGGCACGAAAACAAATTACTTCTCAGTACACCTTTGCTGCGAATCGTGAAAAGTATATACGTTTTATAAATTCAAAGACACTATGAAAATTGAATGGATAAATCATGCTTCATTTATTATAGAAACTGATGACATTGCGTTGATCTGTGATCCTTGGATTGAAGGTCGAGTATTTAACAACAGTTGGTCACAGATAGCCCCATCGGTGTTTTCATATGAAGATTTTTCAAGAATTACACATATCTGGTTTTCACATGAACACCCCGATCATTTTTTTCCGCCAAATATAAAGTCCATCCCTGAACATATTCGGACCAATATCACGGTACTTTACCAAAAAACAAAAGATAAAAAAGTCATAGAATTTTGTCAAAAAATGGGATTCAAAACCCTGGAGCTAATGCCTTTGAATGAAGTTCGTATTAGTGAAAATGTGACACTCATAAACAGTAAAGTTTCCAACGACTCTGACTCATGGTTGTATCTTAAATCTTCCACAGGCACGCTATTGAACTTAAATGATTGCGTTTTCTCAGGTACCAAGGAATTAAATCAGATTCATACCTTAATTGGAGAAGTTGATGTTTTATTCACTCAGTTTTCATACGCCAATTGGGTAGGTAACGTGTCGGATGAGGCGTCAAAAAACAAGCATGCATTAGAAAAAACTGAGGAGATCAAACGAAATATTGCTGTTTTCAATCCCCGTTTCACTGTGCCCTTTGCCAGTTACGTATGGTTTTGTGCTGAAGAAAATTTTCACATGAATTTCCATGTAAACACCATTGACGATATCGCCAAATTTATTTCCAATCAGGGTTCTATCCCTGTCGTTATGTATCCAGGTGATATCTGGGATTTAGCGCTGCCCATTGATAACCAATTAGCCATAAACAAATATCTTGTCGACTTCAAAGAACACATCACTATAAAGGATTTGACACAATTTGAGTATGTTCAAGTCGATGTCTTACGCGCATCAGCTGAATCATACCGAGAAAGACATCTTAGGGTAAACAATAAACAAAAAATCAAGTCCTTTGAACCCTTTGTCGCTTATTTGTCGGATTGGGAAAAATCCATTTCATTTTCTTACCGAGAGGGTCTTGTGCTTCTTCCAGAATCTTCGGAGGAAGATGCAGATATCTCTTTTCCTTCTCAAAACTTAAAGTATTGTTTTGATCATGATTGGGGTTGGAGTACAATTATGGTTGCCGGAACATTTCAAAAACCGGTTCGTGGAAATTTTAGACGTGTGGAGGAATACCAATGGATAAGTACCTTAAACAACACAGGAAAACGCATGCCTGGATTTTTCACTCGGTTGATTAATTATCTTCGCAATATGATTCATTCTAAGCGGTCATAATTCACATCGTAAATGAAGAAGATATGTGCGGAATAGCGGGAATTTGGTTTAATCAACGGTATGATAATCCTGCGAGGGAAGTTCAGTCTATGACGGATGCGATCGTTCATCGTGGTCCGGATGCTGCGGGTGCATGGGTTTCGGAGAATGGAAAAGTAGCACTTGGTCATCGCCGTCTATCCATCATTGACCTTACCTCAGGAGGAGCACAACCGATGCGTTTTCTTGATAAGTACACGATTACCTTTAATGGCGAGATCTACAACTACATTGAATTACGAGAAGAATTGCGCGCTTTTGGCTATGTTTTTAAAAGCAATTCTGATACGGAGGTTATTCTCGCTGCATACAATCAATGGGGAGTTCAATGTCTCAGTCACTTCGATGGTATGTTTGCTTTTGCACTTTATGACGTGCAGAAAGATCAACTTTTTCTTGCACGCGATCGTTTTGGTGAAAAACCTTTCTATTACGCATTTCACGATGGATCACTCTATTTTGGTTCAGAAATGAAGGCACTATGGGCCGTTGGTGTTCCAAAAAAATCCAATATGCGCATGGTATACACCTACCTTGCCAATGATCTCGTTGAGAACCCGAATGACCAACGCGAAACATTCTACGAAGGGATTTTTAAACTGAAGTCGGCTCATTATTGCCTTTATACTGGTAATCAGCAATTCAATCAAACCGCCTATTGGCAGTTAAACACCGAGGAAAGGCTTGATCTCAGTTTTACGGATACGGCCTTAAAACTGCGTGAATTATTAGAAACATCTGTTCAACGACGTCTGCGATCTGACGTTCCTGTTGGAACCTCATTATCCGGCGGTTTAGATTCAAGCACAATTGTTGGACTTGTTTCAGGCAATCAATCAAATAACCACACCTTCTCAGCTAGATTTCCGGGTTTTTCGAAAGATGAAGGTCACTATATTCACATGGTAAGCCAACAATTTGAAACGAAACATCACGACATCATCGTCAATGAAGACGAGTTGCTGCCCGAGATTGACAAATTGCTGTATCATCAAGAGGAGCCCTTTCAAACAGGTAGTATATTTGCCCAATATTGTGTCTATCGCGAAGCGCGTAAAAACAACGTCATCGTGATGCTTGATGGGCAAGGAGCGGATGAAATTTTAGGCGGGTACGACAAAGATTTCAAATTTTATTTGCGTGAGTTGATCAAAAAGGGTGGTGATTCACAAAAGTTTATCCGTCAAATACAGGAAAATCACAATTATTCGTTGTCTGTAGATGCTCGAGAACGATTTAATATATATGCACCGGGTATTTACAGGGCTATTTCTAAGGTGAAAAACTCAATCTCACCTACTCTACCCGTTGGAATCAACAAAGATTTTTTCAAACAAAATGTTCCGAAAGAATCGCCATTTCATGAATTTGGAGACCTAAAAAGTATGTTGCGGCATGAGTTGACGAATCAAGGATTGGAGAAATTGTTAAAATTTGCAGATCGTAACTCAATGGCCCATTCCTTAGAAGTACGGTTGCCTTTTTTATACCACGAGTTAATTGAATTTGTATTTACACTTAAGAGTAATCTCTTTCTTCAAGATGGGTGGTCAAAAGCTCTACTTCGACAAGGTGTAAAAGATTTGCTACCTGCAGAAATCACTTATAGAAAAGATAAAGTTGGTTACGAAGCTCCTCACGACAAATGGAGCAAAAGTGCGCAAATGAAATCGCTATTTGAGGATGCTCAAAGTCATTTAATTCGAGAAAACATTCTTACTGCAGATTATTCCAATCGATGGAAAACAATCATTGCCTCTAAATTCTTGAATGCATGATGAAGCGAGTGGCAATGTTGTTAAATGGACCTATCCAAAATGATTACCGTGTTATAAAAATCATTGAAACTCTGATTCAAAAACATTCGGTTCATTTGTTTTACATCAATGGTAATCCAAATGACGATCATCAATTATTCAATGGAAGAGTTACATTATCTAGCTATACACATCAAGCGTCTAATTGGGTTAAAATTATCCGACATTCTTTGTTCTGTTATGAGTTTTCCTTTTTTGAAAAACGTGTTATGGAAAGTGGTCAGCATTTCGACTTCATTTGGGCGAATGACTTGCCAACATTAAATCCAGCTTACAATCTTTCGAAAACATTAAAATGCAAGTTAATCTATGACTCGCATGAAATCTACACAGAGACCATTAATCAGTTTTTTCCAAGACATTCAACAGGACTTAAAAAGTTCATTTTTCAATCGATGATTTCATTCATGCGAAAGCATGGAGCGACTGTAGAACACCGAATTTTTCCAAAAATTGATGTTTTCTTAACGGTAAATGAAAGCCTATTGAACTACTTTAAGGAACGCAATGATCTAAGGAGAGGATTAGTCATCATGAATCTACCAAAATTGGTTCCATCGATAACATTTGATCGTATTGATTTTCGGAAAAAACACGGATGGTCACCATCAACATGTATTGTTATTTATCAAGGTCAATTGAATGAAGGTCGCGGATTATTTATGCTCCTAGAATCAATGAAATTACTTCCAACGGAATTCAAACTGGTTGTCGTTGGAAATGGTTCATTAGGCAAAGAATTGAACGATTGGACAATTCGCAACCGCTTGACAGAACGAATTGAATTTATAGACACTGTTCCGTTAAATGAACTTTCCGCTTACACATCGGGTGCTGATCTTGGAATCAATCTTTTGGAAACATTCAATCTTAGCAAAGAATACGCCTCTCCCAACAAGTTATTTGAGTATATCCACGCAGTAATCCCTGTCGTTGCCTCAGATACCATTGAAAATCAACGTGTTTTTAGTTCCTTTCCGATTGGAAAACTGACAAAAAATCATCCCAGAGAAATTGCAGCAGCGATTATTCATGTTGCTAATGAAGAAAGATCTTCTTTTACTGATGCACTTGCCCAAGCAAAATCCCATTATCATTGGGAAAATCAAGTAGAATTGTTAAATTCGGTACTTGATGAATAGTCAACAATGAAAAAACTACTGATCCTTGCTTATGACTTTCCACCCTATGTTTCCGTAGGTGGCTTAAGGCCATACAATTGGCATCAGTATCTCAAGGGATTTGGTGTTGAACCTATCGTGATTACTCGACAATGGGCGAACACCCACGGTAACCACCTCGACTACATTTCACCTGGTATTTCACCTTTGATCATCGAAGAAAAAAGCGATCGAGGAACCATTTATCGTACGCCTTACCAACCAAACCTTAGTAATCGACTTTTACTGAAATATGGCGATTCTCGTTATAAATTCGTTCGAAAGTTGATCTCTGGTTACTATGAGTTCGCGCAATTTCTATTTCCAGTTGGTCCGAAATCAGGACTGTACGACTATGCTCGAAAATACCTCAAGGAAAACAAAGTAGATGCGATTGTTGCCACAGGTGACCCTTTTGTTTTGTTTTCATATGCTTCAAAATTGAGTGAAGAATTTGATATCCCTTGGATTGCCGACTACCGAGACACGTGGGTTCAAGATAAAACGCGGTCAGGAAATCGTTTCACCAAAGGTTGGAATTCGTTTTTTGAACGGCGTTTTTTACGCAACGCAGATAAGGTGCTCACCGTTTCCAATTTTATCAAGAAGCAACTTCAGCAAAATCTCCCCGATAAATCCTATGAGATTGTATTGAATGGCTTTAATCCAGATGTGATGCAATCAGCAGGAACTATTACTCAGCAAACCGAGGAATTCACCATTGCTTTTGCCGGCACTTTATACAAATGGCATCCTATACATAGCTTCTTGAGGGTTTGCAATGAGTTGACGGTAAACAAACAAATTCCTAGTTTTCGACTGCAGTTTTATGGACTGAACAACCCAACGGAAATTCAACAGACTATTCAGAAGTACTTCCCTGAATTAACCTCCCATGTGACCATTTTTCCAAAAACAGAAAATGAGATTTTGGTTAAGAAATTAGCCGAGGCCAATGCCTTTTTGCTTTTCAATGATTACTCCATTTTGGGAACAAAAATTTTCACGTACATCGGAATTAAAAGAAAAATTATATTGTGTTATTCCGATGATCCTGAAACAATTTTATTAAAAGAAAAACACTACAACCTACACGAATTTGATTCGGAGTCTAAACAACTTCAATCAGATCTTTTACACGATACCAATGCTGGTATTGTTGCAAAAGATCAAAACCACTTAAGAGAAATTCTTTTGGAATTATATCAGGAGTTCAACGCCAAAGGAAACATTTCTTGTGAATCCCAAGGAATAGAAAAATACTCCAGAAAGATGCAAGTTGAAAGACTTGCCGAAATTGTTAAATCACTTTGACCCTACTACTATGTCAATGCATTTAAACTGTCTCATTTGTGACTCAAGCCAGTTAAAGCCCTTAAAAGGGTATCATGAAACTCATTTAGTCAAATGTGGCACCTGTAGTTTTGTTTTTGCGCAGAAAATCCCCACCACCCAAGAGCTTATTGATTACTACGACGGCTATGGAAGGAATGATTATTTGTCCCCCATTACCATTAAGCGCTATCATGAGCTGCTTGATCAAATGGAAAAATACCGGAAGACGAATCGCATCCTCGATGTTGGCTGTGGCATTGGCTATTTTTTAGAAGTTGCCAAAGAGCGTGGTTGGGAGGTTCATGGAACAGAATATACCGATAAAGCCCTCGAAATCTGTCGTTCCAAAGGAATTGAAATGCAAGAAGGGAAATTAGACCCTTCGAAATTTGACGATGAATCGTTTGATATTATCACCTCATTTGAAGTGCTTGAACACATCAACAATCCACAAGAGGAAGTAACAAATTTCAATACATTGCTACGGCCAGGTGGTTTAATTTACCTCACGACACCAAACTTCAATTCTCTACTGCGCTACAGATTGAAAGAACGTTACGATGTCATTACCTATCCTGAACACTTGAGTTACTACACACCACGTACCTTGAACCTTCTCTTCACCAAAGCTGGATTCCAAAAGCAACAAATTCAAACAACGGGAATTAGTTTAACCAGACTGAGAACAAGTCAAGGACAAAAGAGTCAAGCATTTATCTCAGAAACGTCCGATGACGAGCAGCTTAGAAATAGAATTGAGGATAAATCACATCTTCAGCTCGCAAAAAAAGTAGTGAATGGAACCCTTACTCTTTTCGGTATTGGTGACAGCCTTAAAGGGTGGTTCATTAAAAAGTAAAGAAGCAAATGATCACCATCATCGACTACCAAATGGGCAACCTACACTCTGTGAAACGCGCTTTCAATCGACTTCGCATAGATGTGCGTATTACCGCAAATCCTGATGATATTCTGTCCGCCAAGCAACTGATTCTGCCTGGAGTAGGACATTTTGGTAAGGCTATGGATCACTTGAGAAACACTGGATTACTTGGGGCCTTAAATGAGGCTGTACTCGTGCAGAAAACACCAGTGCTCGGTATTTGTCTCGGTATGCAACTAATGACGAAACACAGTGAAGAAGGCGATTGTGAAGGACTCGGTTGGTTCGATGCAGATGTAGTTCGATTCAAGGTGAAAGATACGTTACGGTATAAGATCCCACATATAGGGTGGAACGACGTCAAGCATGCAAAAGAGAGCAAAATCCTAAACGGAATAAATTTCAATGATCCCTTTTATTTCGTGCATAGTTTTCACGCACGCACCTCTGATAATTCGATTATCCTTGGCACATCAGACTATGAAACAGAATTCGTATGTGCCTTAGAAAAAGATAATATTTGCGGTGTACAATTTCACCCTGAAAAAAGCCACGGCGTGGGGTTGCAACTGCTGAGTAATTTTGCAGAAAAGACGTCAGAGAATTGACAATGGACGAAGGACAAAAGACAAAAGACAATGGAATTATAACCCATAATTCGTGGCTTCGAGTCTGCTATCGCACCTCACGTGTCCGCTGCGGCGGAGCCACCAAACTCGTAACTCGTAATTCGTAACTCGTAACTCGTAACTAAATAAGATGCCTCGCCCAAGAATAATCCCTGTCTTACTGCTCCAAGGAAATGTCCTTGTAAAATCTGTGGCTTTTAAGAACTATAAGTACATCGGTGATCCAATCAATGCAGTGCGGATTTTTAATGATTTGAAGGCGGATGAGCTAGTTTTCTTGGATATCAATGCCGGTATGGAGAATCGGTTAATTGACGCTGAATTTGTGTCACAAGTTGGTGAAGAAGCCAACATGCCTTTTTCGGTAGGTGGGGGAATTCGTACACTTGAAGATATACGCACACTCATCAATGCGGGTGCTGAACGTGTCATCATCAATGCAGCAGCCATTGTACGACCAGCATTTATTCGCGAAGCAGCGGATGAATTTGGCTCTTCAACCATCACGGTTTGCATGGATGTTAAGAAAAAATTGTTTGGTGGACAGATGGTGTGGTCAAACAACGGAAAAAAAGCGACCACCCTCCATCCTATTGACTATGCGAAACAAATTGAATCTTTAGGTGCCGGTGAAATCATTGTTCAATCCATTGATAAAGATGGCGCGATGACAGGATATGACCTTCCTTTGATTCGAAGCATTTCTGAAGCAGTAACCATCCCTGTCACAGCGCTAGGTGGAGCAGGAAGCACAGACGATCTAGAAAAGGCGCATAACGAGGCTTTCGCAAATGGACTCGCTGCTGGAAGTTTATTTGTCTTTCACGGTAAAAACAGAGGGGTGTTGATTACGTATCCGAAAAGGAGTTGAATTGATGTTAAGACGTTAAGATTTTAAGATGTCAAGACAAAGGACAAAGGACAAGTGACAAAAGACTTCATACTTCGTTGGCTTTTAAGTCGAAGAGTGAACAAGTCTTTTAGCGAAGCGGGTCTTTTGTCTTATAGTCAGCCGCGGCTGACGGGTCTTTTGTCTAATTCGCTTGCGAACTAAAAAGAAGCCAACTTCTCTTTCTTGAATAACTTACGGTATGTATTGTAGATAAAGCTCAGGCGTTTTTCGTCGTTTGGATATTCCCAATACCAATGCGCTGGTAGCTGCAAGACGGCTTCAAACTCTTCCTGTGAAATACCCAATTTCTTGGCGATATATTTCTTCTCTTCAGCCGTTTTCACTTCGTCATAAGGCTTCGAAACAAGTTGCTTAAGCGCTTCTTCACGCTCAATCGCACCAGCGCAAATTTGAGAAGATAGTGTCGCTCTTCTGTAATCAATGCCAAACTTCTCAAAAAGATAATACGATTGAATAAATCCAGTGTATTTCGACTCGTAGTGCTTACCTCCGTAGTATTTCCAATCCAACTCTTTTTGAAGGAAGGCCATCGTTTCCTCCTTGTCGTAAGGTACAAAGTTGAGCATATAAACCATTTTCATGCGCTTCACCAACTTATAGTACATCTCTTTTTTGAATCCAAACGTTGGAAATTTTCTCAACTTTCTGGTTCCAAATTTCTTTTGAATGTGGTTGAAGTAGCGCAAATCTTTAGCGTTGTAATGCCAGCACTTTGGAAGAATACCTTCAGTAGCAAAGTTTCCACCACTGATGATATATTTCACACCATACTGCGCCGCCACTTTGTGCAAGGATGCCAAAATAGCGATATCGGTAGGTGTATCAGCTTCAGGAACTGATGCCTTTAAAAATGCCAATTGCAGATCCTTAAATTCTTCCCAATCCAATACATAGCTTTCGTAACCAACTTGCAACTTTTCTGCAATCGTTCGAATATTTTGAACAGCTTCCTCGGAGTTCCAGCCATTGTCCATGTGAACGGCTAACACACGCAGACCATGCTGACGTGCAATATATGCCGCATAGCAACTGTCAATTCCCCCGCTTAAACCAACAACACAATCGTATTCTTTCCCAGAACCTGCTTGCTTCATCTCGGCAACAATTGCCTTCAACGATTCATCGCTTTCTGCGCCTCGATATTGATGACGAGCGCGTTTATCCAAAAATTCTGTACAGTGATTGCAATACCCTTTCTGATCGAATAAGATCAAAGGATCAGTTGTGTCCATAACACAGCGTGAGCAGATTTGGTATTGATTAAACATTCTTGCACAAAAATAAGGTCCAAATCAATACTGCGCATGCATAATTTTGCTTTTTTTATATTAATCTTCTGCTAAATCTTTTCTTGATTAATTATCTAATATTCAAAAAACTGAAGGAAAAATAATTCATTCGTTTCGAAGGACTTTTCCGGATAATCAATAAATCAAAACTGTTTGCGAATTCGCCACTCCTTCGTGTATAAATTATTGAACCGATTACCTAGGTGCTTAATCCATCCCAAAGGTACATTTTGAAAGGTCACTAGCTGATAACCGTGTTCACCCGATAATGGGAATGTATCACCTCGCAAATAGTGCAAGGCCTGCTCCTTGGTCAACTCTATTCTCTCCTTATATCGATTTAAAAATGGGTTTAAAGCCAATTCTTCATTGGGGATGATTCCCTTTCGTGAAGTATCTCCTACCATCGTCCCCAACTTTTGTAATCTCATCTGCGCCTGAACATGCAACATTGAATCTGTGTAATTCTTGGGTAAAGCCAGTAATTTTTCATTCCAATTTATGAGGTCAAATTCCGACAAATCAGCGTATTTTCCACAATCTAGCGCATCTTTTTGAGCACGAAACTCACTCTTTCTGGTATTTCGCTGTCTGATTAATGTCTCATCCGGTTTTTGCAAGACGGCTATGTAAAACCCCTCTGATTCAGTAATTCCTGGGATACAATAGAACCCAACTCCATTCCGACCTTTCATAATTGGTTCATGCAGTTCAATTGGAACCAATTCAGCACCGAGTTCTTTTATAAACCAGAGCACATTCTCTTCATTTTCGCTAGAATTGAAGGTACATGTTGAATACACCATGATTCCGCCGGGCACTAGTGCATCCCAAACATCCATCACAATACGCTTCTGCCGTCCAGCACACAACCTTACATTATCATCACTCCATTCATCTCTCGCGGCTGGATCTTTTCGAAACATGCCTTCGCCCGAGCAAGGTGCATCAACGACCATTAAGTCAAAGAACTGCGGTAAGCGCTGAAAATCTTCGGGATCATTGTTGGTCACTACTGTATTGGAATACCCCCATTTGGTCAGGTTTTCCTTTAATATCCGTGCACGTTGTTGAATGACTTCATTGGCAACAAGCATTCCTTTATTGTCTAAAAATGAGGCGATCAAGGTACTTTTCCCACCAGGCGCCGCACACAAATCCAAGACCTTAGGTTCAGTGGCCAAATTCAATTGACGAAGCACCGAATCAAGCACCATGGATCCCGCTTCTTGTGGATAATACGCACCAGCGTGAAACAAAGGGTCGAACACATATTGAGGTCTTTCATTCAGGTAAACAGCAGCTTCACACCAAGAAACTTGTCCTCGAATCTCAAAGTCAGGTTTTTGCTTTTTGGGATGAAAACGCACAGAAACAGGTGAAGGAGTATCAAGTGCCTGAATCAATTGAAGCCCAGGAAATGACTCGTTTTGAATACGCGATAAAAATGCTTCTGGTAATGGATGATTCATGATGTAAATTTAATCGTTCACGGTCACTTTGATGCATGCTTGACCTTCGTTTGCCATCGCTTCCCGACTAACAGAGAAACCCACACACCACAAAATGCGTTCATCATCCGTCACAACACATTGTTTTTTTCTCAGGTGATGAAGCACCTTGGCATCTTTCAAGATATCAGAAACCAACTTAGATCCTTTCATTCCGATGGGTTTCATGCGGTCCCCAATCTGCCAAAAACGCAAGTGCAAAGTTCCAACAATTCGATCCGGGTCTAGGTAAATAGCGGATTTGTTAAATTCTTCAGGTGGGGAGGGGAGTTCTTGAATGATCAATTTCCCAAGGAGCTTGTCATCATTTGTTTCTTCCTCGATAAAGAGTGTGTTCGCTTCACGAATGATCTTTCGCTTCTTTTTTCCCGAGAGATGAACAACCTTTCCTTTTTCAGAGTTTGCCAATTTATTCACCTCATCCAAATAGCCCAACGGTATCTCTAATTGACGCAGCAACTCAATTTTCTCAAATTCACTTAAGGAAACATAGGTGTCAATCGGAATTGTATTCGTTTCAGAAAATTCGTTGATCAATGTTGAAATGGTGTGTTCCAAAAGCTCTTGACTTGATTGAAATACCCGCATCACAAAGTTTATTTGATCCACTATATCTGGATGATTTTCGACCAATTTCGGTAGAATGATATTTCTAAGCTTATTGCGCGAATACTTGCTTTCGCTATTGGAACGATCTTCACGCCACGTCCATCCGAATTCTACTGCTTTTTGAACAATTTCCTCCTTTCGAAAAGGCAACAAAGGACGCAAATATTCCCCATTCGCTTCGATCATACCTGACAGCCCCATCATCCCTCCTCCTCGTGCAAGGTTCAACAAAAAAGTTTCGGCTTGATCGTCAGCATGGTGTGCCAAGACAATCTTTCCTCCTTTGGTATTTTGCAGTTCCTCAAAAAAAGCATAACGCACCTTGCGCGCCTCATGCTGCAAATTGCCGCCATTTTCAGTCAAGTACTCCTGCAGATTTACACGTTTTGTGTGCAGTTGAATGTTGTTTGATTTGCACCATGTTTCCAGAAAAAGTTGGTCATCATCGGAATCTTGTCCCCGCAAACCATAGTTCACATGCACCAATTCGATAGGCA
>Ga0315908_10001134_pt1 | contig 20360 bp, 18 predicted proteins | sample LakEriMetagenome_12_FD_203520 | JGI IMG/M metagenome (GOLD analysis project Ga0315908, IMG submission 203520) | Freshwater fungal communities from buoy surface, Lake Erie, Ohio, United States - Buoy 4 MA124 | ecosystem: Environmental > Aquatic > Freshwater > Lake > Lake biofilm | place: USA... | reverse complement strand
GGTCCAGCATTCACCAAAGGAGGGTTGCCTTCGGTAACGTTGACCGAAAGATAATCGGAGGGGCAAGTACTCGTATTGAGTCCATCGCTAACTTCTACGGTGTAGGAACCTGAAATTGCAGTTGTGAGTGATGAACCCGATCCTACGATCCCACCAGATGAGTTTCGCCAAGTGTAGGTGTACGTGCCGAATCCACCTGTTGCGGTGGCATTGAGTGTTACACCAGAACCGCCAGTACAGAATTGCGCTGGGTTGGGATTGACGGTGACATCTAGGGGTTGGTATACTGTAATGCGAATCGTATCACACGATTGAAAAACGCCACATGCGGATGCTTGCGGTGTTCCACAAATTTTATAATCAATCCAATACGGGTAGGTGGGACTCGTGCCCGGAGAAAATGTAGGTGTTGCGCAGTTGTTGCAACTCATATAGGACGTATAGGTCGCCAGTTGACTTGTGCCCGATGAGGAATTGATTGCTGAAATCGAAATGTTGTTCAGGCCATAAATTTGCATGGGTTTCGTGCAGCCAACACGAGTGGTTTGGTCTGTCGGGAAAATAGGGCGTGGAATCTGCTTAAAGTAGTACTTCACCTTGTTACTTCCAGGTTTGTGGTAGGTTATTTTGTGTGGTCCGGGACCCGTGAGGCACGTTGGAGTTCCACCAGGGATGTTTGGACCACAAATACCAGGAGTAAGAATGTTACCACCCGAAACGACATTGTAGAATCCAGCGCCTCCTGGATCGGCATAGCCGGGTGCAATTCCAATCTCAATCATGGCCACATTGGGATTCAATGTCACGTAGAAGGAAACGTAGTTTTGGTTGTTTGCATCTCCGCAGCACTGCCCAGTGCGCACAATCTCGGGAGAGATGTAGGTACTGTCTGGATTGCTCGATAAGTCGAGAATGAAGAAAGGTACATCAGCATTGCACTCGGGCAACTGCGTCTGTGACCAGCCGGTAATGAGAAACGAAAGGAATCCCACCAGCAGGAGGATTCGATTCTTTAAGAACGGGATAAACCTTTCCATAAGAAGTGAATTAGAGCCTTGAGGCTCGGTGAATAAACTGCGAACGAGATGCGTGGAAAAGCGTTGGAAACTGGGTGTTTCTTCACGGAGAGTGGTTTCACGATCTCATGATGCAAAGCTATTTTTATGGACGTAGTTAAAAACTGACGTTTATCAGTATAAAACATGAAATTCAATTCTCTTGCATTTTTGAACCCTTTGTTTTGTGATGTTCGGCTACTTTTCAACACTTTTGTGTCATGAAAATGCTATACATACATGGGCTAGGTAGTTCACCGAAGCCGGAAAAGGTCAAAATGATGGAAGTTCATGGAGAGGTAGTTGCCTTACATCTCGATTATACCACCTGTGAGAATGCGTATGAGGTGTTAAAAACGACGATTCGAGAGGAGAACATCACAGCCATTGTTGGAAGTAGCATGGGGGGCTTATTGGGATTTTGGCTCGCAGAAAACCATTCGCTTCCGTGTTTATTGTTCAATCCAGCGATATCGAAGGAATACACCGACTTTCCTTTGGGCATCGAAAAAGGCGAAATGGGTAGCTGTCCTGAACGGTTCGTGGTTTTGGGACAGCAGGATGATGTTGTTGACCCACGTTCAACGTTCAGTTTTTTGACAAATCAAACGCCTGCAAGCACCCGTCAGCGCGTGATGTGGTGCAGTCATCTTGGTCATCAAATACCCGATGATGTATTTGGAGAGATGCTGATTGCTTGGGTACTTTCCTTGGGTAGGTAAGGGGTTTTTATGCTACAGCGGGCGCAACGAACACAAATAAATAGGAAATTATTTAAAAAAATCGCAGTTAGTATTTGCACACTTCTAAAAAGTGATTACTTTTGTCTCCGCTTTCAACGTTAAGCATTACACAATTTCTGAATTCAACTGTTGTTGATAGGATACGAAGAAAATTGGTTTGGTAGTTCAGTTGGTTAGAATACATGCCTGTCACGCATGGGGTCGCGGGTTCGAGTCCCGTCCAGACCGCAACCGTTAAAAGTGTAAACCCTTGTAAATTAATACTTTACAAGGGTTTTTTTATGGGGTGAAATCCCGTCTGTAAAACAATCTGTAAAACATTTTATAGATTCAGATTTGAAATTTCATCATACCACACATCACATTCATCCCTTTCAATATCATTAAAAACAGTTGTTTTTCTAACTTCAATATAGAATGCCATTTGGTAAAATAACTTTCTGATATCTTCAAGTGGATCATTATGTCCTTCATTGGACCTGTCATAATCTTTGTGGGTGACTACCGATGACTAACTTATAAATCGTATTGTTTTCAATAAAAGGTTCTACTTGGTTGTTTTTGGTATTAGTTTCAATGTGAATTTTCGCCAAGAAGTGGACTGTTCGGAAGTTTAAACTTAGTTTATCTTATAGTATAGTATATTATTTTTCTTTCTCAGTAGGCTCTGAACTTAAACTTTTTTTATCCATATACGTATCTTTCACTTCACTAACTATAAAAACAATTGCAATGACCAAAAAGATTCTAGTATGGATTGTTTTATTTTGTTGGCATATAATTGTCGCTAATTTAATTTTTCTGTTGAGTTTAAAAATTGCGGGTATAAAAGATCAAGCCGAAGGGGATTTATTCAATAAATTTTTCAAATCATTATTTTTCGGTGAAATCAATGGAATTCAATTTGGGCCATTCACAACATTGTCTACCATCGGTGTATTGATCTATTCTAGTATTAAGGATAAAATCTACGATTCGTTGCCTCCCAAAGGAATATATGATTGGTTCAAATTCATCGTTTTGTCTCCAATACTTGCCTTTCTCATTGGATCTTGTTTTGGTGCATTATTTTTTTATGCTTTAATGTTTATTATTATAATCATTATGTTTTTAGTAATTCTACCTTATACACAAGGTATTGATTGGGTTTTTAATCATAGTTCTTTTTATTTTGAACACCCAACTAGTTATCTAATTCGAGGGGATATACTTATTCCCTTTCTCCTTTCAATTCTTTATTTGTCCATATTCTATTTGTCATTTGTTAGATTTCCTAGAAAATTTTATCAAGAAGAAATATATAATAGTAGTTCAATTGTTCTTTTTTGTAAAAAGAGACATGTTTTATTATCAAAAGTTTATTTTGTTTATTTGATTTATTTAACTCCATCGATTTTCGCGTGGTTATATCCTGTTGTTAGAAACATATTTATGGATACATCAAATGTGAACTTACATTCTGAAATAATTCCAGTCTCTTTTCTTATCTTAGGTTACTTATTCCTCTCGGGGTTAATTATCACTGTCTTTTTGATTTTACGCAATAACATTAAAACGATGAAAATAAATCTTAGAGAAGAACTTTGGGAAGAATTAATGAGCCAACAGGATGAAAAAAAATAATTCCTCAAAATATTAAAGTAAATTGAATAGGTTCAAGGTAGTTTATTCGAATTTGATCAAATTCGAGAAAATTGAGTCATCTACTCGAATCAATGCACCTGATTTGTAGTGGTCAATTACATATGATTTAAACTAAATTGTCAAGGATTTTCTTCCAGCAATTGATTTTTGTCAAGAAATTCCTTTACGTGATGGTTGATGAGTTAGAAACCCCTAAGATCAATTGATTCGCTGTCAACCATCGTCACCCATTTTTTCATTTTCTTTTGAATCACCCGGAAATGTTGCTGTTCGTCCGGTGTGATGAGTGAAATGGCTTCTCCGGGATTTTCCGCTCGTCCTGTTCGCCCAATCCGATGAATGTAATCTTTTGGAGATCGCGGAAGTTCGTAGTTGATGACGAATGGCAGGAATTGAATATCGATCCCGCGTGCAATCAGATCGGTAGCTACCAGAACCCGCATGTGTCCCTCCTTGAAACTCTTCAAGGCCTTGGTGCGCGCTTCCTGGCTTTTTTTACTGTGGATGCAATTGGCTTGTATGCCGTTCTTCCTCAGTTTTTCAGCGACATTTTCCGTTTGATAGACCGATGAGGTAAAGACCAATACCTGTTGCATATCATTGTGTTTGATCAAGTAGCGTAGGAGAGGCCCCTTGCGCTCTTCAGAAACAAAATAACCCGTTTGTGAGATGAGGTCGAGATTCTCTTTTTCGGCCTCGACCTTAACAAAGATGGGGTCTTTTAGGATCAAGCTTGTTATCGACTGAACATCCTCTGCAAGTGTGGCTGAGAAAAGTAAGTTTTGTCTTTTACTCGGCAACAAAGCAATTATTTTGTCCATTTCTTCTTTGAAACCAAGATTCAGCATTTTGTCGGCTTCATCCAATACCAGGATCTGAACTTCCGATAAGGTCAGTGCATTTGCTTCAACCAACTCCAATAATCTTCCGGGTGTCGCTACTAAAACACGAACCCCCATCAAAGCTTTCATTTGTGGATTGATAGAGACGCCCCCATATACAGCCATCGATTTCAAGCGTGGCTCTAGGAATGAAGCGAAATGACTGATCACCTCCTGAACTTGTTGTGCCAATTCACGCGTTGGAACGACCACTAAAGCTTCAATGGCTCTGTTTCGTTTTGTTTCCTTTTTCTCCAGCAAGGACAATACTGGTAACACATAGGATGCGGTTTTTCCCGACCCGGTTTGGGCAATGCCAAGGACATCTTTCCCCATAAGCACTTCTGGTATTACCTTTTCCTGTATGGGATAGGGTTTTTGGAAGTCTAATGCAGAAAGTGCTGTGACTAAACGGGGAGAAAGACCAAGGGATGAAAAGGGCATGAAGATCGGACTTAAATGATCGGTAAAGTTAGGACAACTATTTTAAAGCCGCACGTTAAAACCATAAATCGCCGTTGTGAAGTTGGATTTTTCGAAAATAGGTTTCGATTGATCGTAGTAAACAAGATTGGTTGCAAAAAATCTTCGAATTATCTGAAGTTTAAAAAGAACGATGTTGCCAGAATAAAATCGAAACATCTCCACAACAATTTTCCAAATACAACGAAAGACAGATTTTTCTCAAACTCATTTTGTCATTTTTTCCATTAAATGTCGTTCGGATAGCATTGACACGAACTTTATTCTAAACCTTAGCGCGCCATGAAACGATTACTTTTTACATTACTCTTTACAATCTCAGCGTTTGCATCATTCTCTCAAGTCGATAGCGTAGCCTTATTACAATACTACACTGACAAAATGAATGCCGTTCCTATTGTGACAATGATACCTAATGAAAAGTATTTAAAAACACTTAGTAACATCTACATTCCTTCTGTTGAAGAATATGAAAAGGACCCTGTACAATTGGCGCTTTTTGTTGATTTTTTAGAGTCAAGATACAAGTGCAGCATTGAGTTTATCGAGGAAGGCAGTACAAACGGGGTGCGTGACATGGTATTTCTCGTGGCACAGATGAAAGAAAATCCATTGGGAATACTTTTTTTAAATTTGTCTGAGCTCGAACAACTCTATCAAGAGGGAGAGCTCATCAAGCAACTGGACGAATATTCGAAATGGTCTGAGTTGGCACTTAATTTTTGAGAAGAAAGCCTAAATTTTCTATTGATCACTTTGTGATTTTTTACGTGATCTCTTGGTCAGTTGTTTTCAGAAAGTGTTTTTTTTTACATATCGAGCATCCTTGAACGAAACATTCCCAATTTGCTTATTTTGGTAGTGTACGTTTTTACATCGAAAGAACGGTGTTTTTACAAAAATGAAATAACTTTATCGTATAAATTTAGAATACACCTTAAAACCTAGTGCTATGAAAAAGATACTAATTAGTGCATGCGCTGCTTTGATTCTTGGCGTTTTGATTTATGTTGTTGCGTTTAATACCAGCGAAAAAAACTGTGAAGGGCTATACTGCGAATTTCTTACTCAAATAGAAACTGATTTTGAGTTGACCGGTGGAGAGAAAGATCAGGGTTATGTTTTTTTAAGAGACCATTCAGAATTGGATACCACAACAAATAGGGTGATCATTCATTCGATTGATGGAGTGTATTTCGCATACCCATCAGCAGATGGGTGGTATGCACAAATGAAAGGTGGGGAGGAGAAAATCACTCTCAATGAACTTGGACATTCCCTTGCAGAAAAGGAAATTGAGTACGAAGCGGAAATCAAAAAAATGTTCGATCAGAAATTGAAAGCTTACAGTGATCAAGTTAAAAAAACTGCTGCTTATTACAATAGAGTAGCGCAGGAAAAAGGATTTAAATGCATCGATACCTCTTTGTTCAATAGGTTAACCTTTGAATCTTCATTTTTAGCTAAGGAACTAGAAACACTTCGACAAGGCGAGATGACGTACACTGATTTTTTAGATATTTTAAGCAAATCGGATAAGCAAATTTCAGCATCGAATGGTATTTTTGGGGAACGTCCAAAAATAGGTTTCTACAGTAAAACCAAAAACTTTTTTCCGGTATCTGATTATGGAGGATTTATAAAATATATGGAATTGTCCGAAGAAAAGTTGTCAGATTTGGAATACTCTGAAGCTGAGCAGTACATGATAAAAAATAAACTATTGGTATCCTCATTCGTGGACTGGTATACTTGGAGAGATGTAAAGTATTTGATTTTGGATTACAATTGTAGGCCACTGATTTATGTCCCGTCTGAAAAGAAATGGTACGGTTCAGACAAATTGATGGGAATCATTCAGAAGTATTCGCTAAACAAATAAGCCAGAACGTACAGTTACATACTATCTTCTTCGGCAATCAACCTAATTGTGATGAAAACTCATAGTGACAGAAAATAAACTGTCCGGAGAATCTTTCAAAGGACGAAGGTTTGATCGTTCAAGCATTTGTTCAAAATAGCGCTTTAGTTTTTCCTGTTCAACCCACGACAAAATAACGTTGGTTTTGAATGCGTAAATCTCAGGTTTTTGATGCTTCCCCAACGCATATTCGGCATAGATTTTCACATAATAGATGGAGTCTAGTTCCATGCGCTGACCAACCAACGTTCTGATCTCTTTGTAATCCTTCGATTCAAGAAAAACGTGTGTTTGTGCACCAGACAATGTCAAGGTATCCTTAAATTCTCTTTCGGCTGAAAAAATGTAGGTGTTGAACTGCGCGCTGGAATGAAAGGTCAACAGCGTAGCTGAGGTGAATATGAACGCAAAGACGAAGTGCTTGCCAATTTTTTTCATAGGTAATTGTGTTTGTGCATCAATTCATTACCTCTTGTGAGCGTTTCTTTTCCAGCTTCTCAATGTATTTTCTACAGATGCTGTCTAAGCGCTTTCTTTCAGGTGAATCCATAAAACAAAGTTCCATCGGATCATTGCATTTTCCAATATGAAATACTACTATTTCGTAGCCATTATATCCCGTAAATTCACCACCATTTTCGTATGGAGCCTGTCTGCCTTGTAAGGTATCTGCCTCTCGACAACTACCGCTTAAAAGACTGTTGATCCGCACATAACTATTCCCTTTCTTTACCAAATAAAAATAATGATTGCGTATGCCACTATTCGGAAAACAATCGCCCGTCTTGGCGTATCCTATGTCTAAAGAATTCGTTCGTACGGTAATGGTTTGAAGTTCTGTGATGCAGTTTTTTACCATCAAATATGATTGCACCATATCCGCTGAAATTTTCTGGTAAATAAATTATTAAATTTCTTCTATCAAGGTTGCAAGAAGAAAAAATCCCAACTACACAAAGAACTAGATACAGAGTTGTGCCAATTCACGCGTTGGAACGACCACTAAAGCTTCAATGGCTCTGTTTCGTTTTGTTTCCTTTTTCTCCAGCAAGGACAACACCGGCAACACATAGGATGCGGTTTTTCCCGATCCGGTCTGGGCAATGCCAAGCACATCTTTCCCCATAAGCACTTCTGGTATTACCTTTTCCTGAATGGGATAGGGTTTTTGGAAGTCTAATTTAGAAAGTGCTGTGACTAAACGGGGAGAAAGACCAAGGGATGAAAAGGGCATGAAGATCCTGACTTAAATGATATGTAAAGTTAGGACAACTATTCTAAAGCACTAGTTTAAAATTAAAAATCACCATTATCAATTAGGATTCTTCGAGAAAGCAATTCATTGAAATAAAAGTAAACAAATTTGTTTACATAAAATCTTTGATTTATCTTTGGTTAAAACAGAACGATGTTACCAGAATTAAATCGAATTAAGGGAATACATCCCGGTGCCATTTTAAAAAGAGAATTAAAAGCATTGGGCATAAAAAGTAATGAGTTGGCTGCAAGTGTGAATGAGCATAAACAAACCATTAGTGCCGTTCTGAATGAAAGAAGGGGAATAACTCCTAGGTTATCCATTAAATTGGCCGATTATTTTCGTGTAGAAGTTGATTATTTCATGTGTATTCAAGGGTGCTATGAGGTCAAACAGGAGTTGGAACAACAAAAAATGATTGGGATGACGCCGAACCTGACGCTTTTTCGAAAAGCTCTTTTTTGGGACACTGATTTTGAGCAGTTGGATTGGGAAAAAATGAAGTCAGCGATTATTTTGCGCATATTCGAACGCGGTAACGAGATGGAGATTCAAGAGATCATTTCATTTTACAGTCATTCTACTGTGAACCGAATCATCCAGCGTGCGAAAAACGATTTTCTGCCTTCGTTTGAAGAGAATGTAACGAAGTACTTGAAATAGGATGATTCTACACCGAAATACAGTTTCTGATAATTTGTGGGATGCACTCATTCTGCTGATGAGTGAGGATTTATTGTTTTTTGAAAAGGCCAATGACGATTTTGACCCAATATGTCTTCGGAACCATTATTGGGAATTGATCAAGCTCGATTTTGAAGAGAAGGTACAAAGTGAATTCAACAAGTAGAATGAATTTCATATCAACTTTTTTTGATGGGTTCTTTAATCGCGCTATACGCAAATCGCCACACCACTAGCAACCCGTTTTTCTTGCTACCTTTGCGGCGTCTACGATTTTTTAACGAGACAAACCAAGCATTAACAACCAAGCCGATTCACTTCGACAAATAGATTTACACACATTCCCATTGGGACGCTCCCGACATCGCATCTTATGAAACGCATCAACGAGTACAAAAAATTATTTCAGATTGAAAACGAAATCGATCTTGCCGAATTGAAATCGACCTACCGCAAGTTGGTGAAGCAATGGCATCCGGACAAATACCAGGATGGAGATCCGATGAAAGAGGAGGCTACGTTGATGGGAAGACAAGTGGTGGATGGCTACCATTTTTTAGTGAGCATAGCGCCAGAGACAACGGCAATCAATTTGCCAGAATACCAGAAAACCATCATGGAATGTGGGATCTACGACTTCAAGCACAAAGGATTGTTGTTGGAAATCACCTTTACGGATGGCTCGACTTATGAGTATTTTGGTGTGAATACCAACGTATTCAAAAAGTTCATGAGCACAGACAAGCCTGTACGTTTCGCAAAACGCTTTATTTACGATAGTTACCTGTACCGCAAATCGAAGAAAGCGTCTGAAGCGCATAGTGAGAGTGGAGAGTGAGTGCGGTGCTGTGGAACTTACGCACCTTGATCAGTGAGGTAATCGAATAAATGATCCTCAACGGCAGTTGTCAATTTATATGTCATGTGAACGACAGGTTCTTCGGAAACGGCCATTTTTTCTTGCTTAACGCTGCCAGGTAGAATATTGACCGGCCCTAAACAATAGAAATCAGTGCCTTCACCGTCTGATTTTTTCACGAAAAGTAGGATGAGTTTGGAGTCGAGCACGGCTTGGATTTCAGTGCTGGCAATTTTTCTGTTTGAACGAGATTCCCATGCAAACGTTTGTTGATCAATGAAATGATCGTTGTACTGAGTGCTTTTCGAGATTGAACTTGATTTCTGATAGGTGACAAAACAAGGTGTGCATTCGTTTTTTGTTTTATAGCCAAATACAGCACCACTGATATCTGCTTCCCAATTTAGAATGCGGCATACATCTTTTCGACTATATTTCTGACCTAACACAAAGCCATTAGTCAACTTAGTAAGCGTAAAACGTTTCTTGAAGGCATGCAGACCATACCGGACGTTATCGATCAAGTACTGCTTGAAATCATTTTTGGCAAGAGTGACGTTGAATTCTGATGTAAATGAAAAGGTGCTATGTTGAAATTCGACGATGTTTCTTGGTTTTCGGACGAATGCAAAATTGAGATTCTGTAGCACTGAATGCATGGTTTCTTCGCTTGGAATATATCCAAATTTACTCGTCATGTAGGCATTGAAGTTGGATAGTGAAACATGTTCTTGTTCGATGAGCAAGCTAAGCAATGCACTTTCTTCAACGCGTTTCGCATTGTTTATTTCTAACGAGAATAATTCTAAAAGCTCAATTTGATCCTTGGCGCAAACGTGTTCAAAATCGGTTTCGATCAGACGGAGGAAGTTGTAATAGGACTTTGAATAATCCACAAAACTAAAAGGGTCACGGGATCCATGTGCTACAAAATCCATCATCATTGGGACTCTTCCAAGCTTATGCTTCAATAATTTATAATCAGTGGTGAGGTCTTTCTTTAGCTGAAGATTTGCTGAATCAATGGCGGCAAAGATTTTCTCCTTGGTGATTTTATCAAAATTGATGGTGGACGTGCCAGGCATGAATTGACTTCCCGTTGAAATGAGATTTCGCAGAGTGTCTTTGTTGTAACTAGTATCTCCGTATAAGGCGATTGGAACAAGGTAATTATTGCTGTAGTTTCCGATGAAATCGATAACGGTCAAATACTCTTTGGTGTTTACTTTCCGCAATCCACGTCCCAACTGCTGCACAAAAATAATCGCCGACTGTGTCGGACGTAGCATGATGATTTGATTGATTCGAGGAATATCAATCCCCTCATTGAAAATGTCAACAGTAAAAATGTAATCGATTTTTTCGGAGAGTTGATCGCTTTCAAGTCTGCGAATTGCTTCTGCCCGTGTTTCCTCCGAATCATCACTTGTTAACGCGACGGTGTTGTAATATGCACCATTTCTCTTTCGAAATTTGTTGAATGCTTTGGATAGCTCGTGGCATTCATTTTTTAAAGAACAGAAAATAAGTCCACGTATATTTCCATCATCACATCCGTAAAGAGTTGCTTTCTCTATGATCCGTTCAATGCGTTCGTTTGCTGTAAGCAGATTGAAGTCGCTTTTGTCTTCGATGACTTGGTCGTTAATGCTCAGATCCGTCACTCCGTAATAGTGGAATGGACTAAGCATTTCTTCTTCTAAAGCTTTATGCAACCTGATTTCATAGGCAATCGTATGGTCAAACAACTTGAACACGTCAAGTCCATCCATACGTTCAGGCGTAGCGGTCATGCCGAGCATGAAAGCAGGCGTGAAGTAGTCCATGATTTTCTGGTAGGATGCAGCACCTGCTCTATGGGTTTCATCGATGACGATGTAGTCGAAATGGTCCTTCGCAAACTGGCGGATGTGTTCGTCTCTAGATATGGTTTGTACGGTTGAAAAGATGAAATCGGCCTCCAATTCACGTGACTCTCCCGAATAAAGTCCCATTTTAATATGGCTACCAAACAAGTGCTGGTAAGTTTCCATGGCTTTTTCGGCGATGGTTCTGCGGTGAACAATAAACAAAAATTTCTTTGGCTGAAAAGCCTTCACGTCGAAAGCAGAGAGGTAGGTTTTTCCAGTACCGGTGGCAGAGATGAGCAAAGCTTTGTTATTGCCTTTTTTTCGAAGCTGCTTGATGTTTTCCAATGCTTCACGTTGCATCAGATTGGGCTTTACTTCATGAAATTCTGTATACTGGGTCCGTTCTTGGATCTTCTTGTTGTATTCGAGCTGACTTTTGTAATAAAGTTCATAACCGGCAATCCATTGGTCATCAACTTCAGATGCATCCTTAAATTCTCGCTCAAATTCTGTGACTGTTTGCAGAATGAGATCACTTTCTTCGGAGGCGGTCACTTTGAGATTCCATTCTTTATTGGTGCAAAGTGCATTGGCTGTTAAGTTGCTACTTCCAATAATAAGATCAAACATGTCACCTTTTTTGAAAAGGTAACCTTTCGAATGAAAATCCCCATCGGTAACAATCTTGAGTTCAATGTTCTCGAACTGCAAGATCATACGCAATGCCTCAGGTTGAGTGAAATTGAGGTATTGAGAAGCAAGAATTTTCCCGGGGATTTTTCTTTCTTTAAGTTCGATAAGAGTATTTTTTAGTGTAGCAAGTCCACTCGTCGTAATAAACGCCACTGAAAGCCAGAATTCATCACAGGTGCGGAGTTCACGTTCGATTGTTGTCAGGACTTTTCTCCCAGTACCTTTATCGTTGACAACTAGTTGTGGCCGATATTCGCGGTTCGATTGAACCACTTTGTCGACGAATCCAGTTTTAAGACTTTCAAATAAATCTCCCTTCAACCAGGTCATTCCACACAAATTTTCTCCACAATTGGAACATCCGCTGCAGCCCAATCCAATCCGTTCAATTCACTTTTATCGAGCCATTTGAAGTCGGTGTGTTCGGTCAAGGTGAGTGTGTTATCTGTACAACTGCACAAGAAAGTATCCATCGTGAGGTGAAAATCAGGGTAGCTGTGTTGAACAGTCGTAAGAAACGCATCGACGGAGATTTCCATGTGCAGCTCTTCGCGAATCTCACGCTTCAAGGCCTCGATTTTGGTCTCGCCTTCTTCTACCTTGCCACCAGGAAATTCCCATTTCTGAGAGATGTACGCGTATTTTGCCGGCCCACGCTGAACACAGAGGATTTTGTGATCGCGGATAATAACGGCGGCAACTACAGAGATGTGCTTCATTTTCAGATTTCTAGTGCATCGAAAATAGTAAAAGCATTCAAGGTGGCCAGGGATCAATGGAAAAAATGAAAATACTTTGTAAACGAAGGCATGACTACTCGCTGATTCCGAATACTAATTGGTCCAGATTCCGATTGGTTATTGGCGAATTTACCCCTCCACATGAACATCCTTCACCTCACGAACAATTCTTTTGTAAACTGCTTTCGAATTCATGTCAAATTCGACAAAAGTGATGAAAACCGCCTCAAGTGTTTGGTCCTCATCCAATGGAAAAGGGACATAGGTACTCATTGGAATCCATTCATCTGGATTGTCGAGGAATAGTGTATGATCAATGTGTAGTTTAATGGATCCACTCAGCTTTTGCCAATGTTTTCCTTGGGGGATTAGAATGCTCATACGATAAATACGAATGAGATGAGGAAATTTATCGAGGACAAGTTTTTTTTGAAATTGAAGGGACTGAATAAAAGTAAAGTCATGTTCAACATGTTCATTGCTAATGAATTATATCTTTTTTGTGTAGATCAATTATTGTCCGATTTATATCCAAACATTGTTCACAGAACACTTTTCGTAATGGCTCGTAATCGAAAGCCTGAAAGGGAATGCCACACTTATTGATGAACATATTGCACCAGATGTTCCTATCCATTGTTTTATTCAAACGTAAGAGTTCTAAATAATAGAGGTCGCTTCCAGGGTCTTCAATGTTCACATACTTGACACTCATGTAATACGCATAAATACTGTCATTTATCGCTTTAACAGGAGCCATCATATTCAACCCATGTTCTGTATTGTCATAGTAGATAGCCATCTTGGCTAGTGAAATTAATTTTTCAGCACTTAATCCATTGTTTTTTTTGTAGTACTCATAGATCTGTGAAATACTTTGAATAGCTGTTTTACTATTTGCTTGGGGATCAGATTTTAAGAGATAAAACAATAACATGTAATTGGCATTCACATTCAAACGGTCTATTTGTGTGCGTGTGATCGAATCGTTAGCATAGATGGGTTTCATCTGATTCAAAATTTCAACAATTTCCTCAAACCTATTGATGTTTTTTGGAGCGATGTTTCTGTGTTTTTCCACTTCTCTTCGCGCTAAGAAATAATTAAATGGGTCGGTCAATAGGCTGAATTCCTTTTTTGATAGTTGTGAGATGTCTTGTTCGTGACGTTCTTTCCAATCTTTTTTATCGCTGAATTCTGCTTCAAATTCCAATCCATACAGTACAAATTTTTGAGCCAACTCACTATTTGTTATATAATTGGCGGGCATTTCTATATTCGCTAAAATGGATGGTTTAATTATTTTTTCAAGCACTGCGCGATGAGCGTAGGTATATAGCTTTGTGAATTGTTCATAATCTTCTGAAGCCAATTTTTTGTCTTTCTTGACCTTATTGTTTAAACTGGTTTTCAATCGATTGGCCTCGGTTTTAATGTAATAAGCCACATTTTCCTTATTACAGGGTTTCGAGTAATATACAGTTACTAACCCACGCCTTTGTTTCGACAGTATTTTTTCGAATTCGGCTGAACCATTTTTATTAAAATACTCAATCAATTCAGCATGCGATTTATTGGATAAATGGGACCAATTGGGATTCGTTTTTATTGCCTTATAAAAGCCTTCCCAGTCTGTTTTACTACTGATGGTTGTTTTGATATGATTTTTCTGGCTTTTACCAATGATATCTGCAATTGACTGGGCTCGAAGTTGTTGCAATTCGTAATTTTTCAATGAGTCCCCTTCAACGGAAGAAAAGGCAACGATTTGAATGGAATCAATTTGCCATCCATCTTTTTGATTGGTAAACTGGATTAGGTCTTTTTCTGAAAATGTGTACTCATTTTTTTTAAACTCAACTTCATCTTTAATTTGCTTCGTTTCGATACTGAAGTCGTAATCTCCCTCTGCCGGAAAGTAAATGTCTTTGGTTTCAAGAAAGTCTTTGGATAACTCGTCACAATATTGTCCCCAAAAGTCGATGTGGCAAATTTGCTTGTCCTGAATGTAAACAAGATTATGACCGATAATTCCCGTGGTGGATTTGAATTTCTTAGGTATTTTAAAATTGACTTCAAAATAGGTGTCGCTATAGCGGTCCACATTGAACTTTTTGAACCTTCTAAAAAATTGAACAGAGTCTGATTTGAAAATGTAATCCACAAATTTTACCGACTTCTTTTTGTTTCTTTTTTTAAAACCACTTTGTAATTCGAATTTATATTTTGGCTTTGTAATGATCCCGTTCAGTTTGCGTTCTCCATTTCTTCGGCTCGATTTGGAATAATAAATTGGATTATCACACAAGTAATCATCATAAATGACGATTTCTATGGCAAATCCATCCTTTCTATTGTTGAGCAGCTGTTGTACATATTCTGAATTTTCAATTCGCAAGGTTACATCTTTATTTTTATTATGCTTCAAGTTTATAAATGGTTTATAGTATACAAGATTTTGACACAATTCGCATTTCTCGGGCTTATCGTGTTTTAACCCGTATTCATAGTTTGGATTTTTTATTAACTCGTGTGGTTTATCACCAAAACTGTTAATGTTTAGGATATTGAATTCTGTAGGAAAAAAGTTCGTATTCTCAACAAAAGTTGTGGCGGAGCTGATCGAAGCGAATTTCTGACAGGCATAGATCATGTTGCTTTCTAAATTCATTTTAACACTGACCCCCGTGATTTGATATTTACAATTAATCATGTTGTCAAAATGCCTCTTCGAATGTACCCATCCATCGACGATAGAATCTGCTATGTCTTCGTATGTAGCTTTGAAGTGCTCAATGATTATATTTTCACCAACATTGTAATCTTTTGCCCCATAGTATTCCGCGCGTTTTTGAGGAGTTAATGTGTTTAAATTTCCGGGCTCTTCGTGCAAAAAAATCCCCGTGCTGTCCATGTATCGGCTATGGTGCTTAGACGCCACATAGAGAATCGAATCATTGTACAACGAGGAACACAGATATACTTTTCTCACAGAATCGATGCGCACTTTGATAAGGTGCTCAAGGAACTTCTCATTAAAGTTATAGGGGTCAAATGCAGTTTGTGATTGCGCGGAAAATGTGTAAAACAGTAAGAAAACAGCAAGAAAACAGACATTTTTTCGAACTTTTTTAGGTTGAGATAGGGGTGTCATTCAAGAAATGCTATAAAAGGTGGTTTAAATTACTTTATTTAATTGAAAATCAAATGATAATACGTCTAATTTTAAGGGTCTGAGGTCATTAATTGGCAGAATTGACTATCTTCAACATCGCTTATTTTTCTAGACAAACCGAAACATATATCTTATGATCGCACGAATTAAATCTGACTTCGATGTTATTTCATTCCTCTTACTATTAGTAGTCTAAAAAATGAAATCACCCTTAAATCAAACAAAAATCAGCTTAAAACCAAGCGTTGGTCAACCTTGAAAAATGCTATAGATTATTTCGATACCTTTATAAGTACTATCAATGAAAATGATTGTTTTTCTCATCTAATTTTGCACGGTAAAAGTGATTAAATACATTCAATATGAAAAAAGTAATCCTATCAATGGGGCTGTCAGTAGCCTTGCCGATTATGGCACAAAAGAGTGACGGAAGTCAAGCAAAATGCCCTGTGAATCATGGTGCGATGACGGAAACATCTTCGACAACAGAAACAATTCCTCAATCGTCTGTAGGGGGTACAACGAACAGCGATTGGTGGCCAAATCAATTGAATCTTGATGTGTTGCGCCAAAACTCATCGTTGACAAATCCTATGGGACCACAGTTCGACTACCGTGCGGCTTTTGCTTCCTTGGATTACTTCGCATTAAAAAATGAAATTAAAACATTGCTCACAACATCACAGGAATGGTGGCCGGCTGATTATGGCAACTATGGCCCTCTATTCATTCGTATGGCATGGCATAGCGCTGGAACCTACCGAAGTGGCGATGGTCGAGGAGGATCATCCGCTGGACAACAGCGTTTTGCCCCGCTAAACAGCTGGCCTGATAACGCCAATTTGGATAAAGCACGCCGACTTTTGTGGCCAATCAAACAAAAATATGGCGCAAGCATCAGTTGGGCAGATTTGATGGTGCTCGCTGGAAATGTGGCATTGGAATCAATGGGCTTCGAAACCTTTGGTTTTTCCGGTGGACGCGAAGATGTGTGGGAGCCTGAGCTGGATGTGTATTGGGGATCTGAAACGAAATGGCTTCAAGATAAACGCTACGCAGAAGGACGTCAACTCGAAAATCCATTGGCTGCAGTGCAAATGGGCTTGATTTATGTCAATCCAGAAGGGCCAAACGGAAACCCGGATCCACTTGCTTCTGCGAAAGATATTCGTGAAACATTCGGTCGAATGGGAATGAACGATGAAGAAACGGTGGCACTCATTGCGGGTGGACACTCCTTCGGAAAAACACACGGCGCAGGACCAGCAACGCATGTTGGTGTTGAACCAGAAGCTGCACCGATTGAAGAACAAGGACTCGGATGGAAAAGCACCTACGAAACAGGAAAAGGAAAAGATGCGATTACTTCAGGTTTGGAGGTTACGTGGACATCTACTCCAGCACAATGGAGCCACGATTACTTTAAATTCTTGTTCAAATACGAATGGGAATTGACCACAAGTCCTGCAGGGGCGAAGCAATGGGTGGCGAAAAACGCTCCGAATGTTATACCTGATGCTTTTGACACCCTGAAACGTCACAAACCGATGATGCTTACCACAGATTTGGCGTTGCGTTTTGATCCCGCCTACGAGAAAATCTCCCGTAAATTCATGGAGGATCAAAAAGCGTTTGAAGATGCATTCGCGCGTGCTTGGTTCAAATTGACACACCGCGATATGGGACCAAGAACGACGTACATCGGACCAGAAGCACCGAAAGAAGACCTTATTTGGCAAGATCCACTTCCTGTTGTAAGCTACGAAATGATAAACGCTTCAGATATTAATGCATTAAAAGCGGAAATTTTGAAGTCAGGATTGACCATCGGTGAAATGGTAGAAACAGCATGGGCTTCCGCATCAACCTTCCGTGGTTCAGACAATCGCGGTGGAGCAAATGGTGCACGCATCTGTTTGGAACCGCAACGCAACTGGGCGGTAAACAATCCAACGCAATTGAACAAAGTACTTAAGGCATTGGAGAAAATTCAATCCGATTTCAATAAGAAATCTGGCGCCAAGAAAGTGTCTATGGCCGATTTGATTGTCTTGGCAGGAACAGTTGGTGTGGAACAGGCGGCAAAAAATGCAGGTGTTGTGGTACAAGTGCCATTCACAGCAGGACGTGTTGATGCAACGCAAGCACAAACAGACGTGAAAGGTATGGCAGTACTCGAACCGATTGCAGATGGATTCCGTAACTATTCAAAAACACAGTATACCATTCCAACGGAAGCCTTGCTTGTTGATAAGGCACAACTACTTCAGTTGACGGCTCCAGAAATGACCGTTTTAATTGGTGGAATGCGTGTGTTGAATACCAATTTTGACAATTCAACAGCGGGTATGTTTACCGATAAAAAAGACATGCTAACCAATGACTTCTTTGTGAACTTATTGGACATGAACACCACTTGGAAGGCCTTTGATGATACAAAAGAGGTGTTCATTGGCAGTGACCGTGCAACCGGAAAACCAAAATGGCACGCTACACGGGCGGATTTAATTTTTGGATCCAATTCCGAATTGCGCGCCTTGGCGGAAGTCTATGCCAGCGATGATGCGAAGCAGAAATTTGTCACTGATTTTATCGCAGCATGGGTGAAAGTAATGGAATTGGATCGCTTTGATTTGAGATAAATGACATGAGAATAGGGAACATGGAACATGGAGCATGGAGCATAGAACATGGATTGCTTCGCAAATTTGATCCTTTCATGGAATTTGATGCCTTCGGCAATTCGACGTACGATGAAGTCTTTTGTGGCTTTGAGTCTGCTGCGCACCTCAGCCACCTAAGTATGAGCAAGTCTTGAAATCTTAATGTCTTGAAATCTGCAAGTCCTTTGTCCTTTGTCTTAAAATCCAAAAATCTTGAAATCTATAAAAAGGGTTGGCATTGTTGTCGGCCCTTTTTTTGGTTGGGTAAAATTGAAATTGTTATTTTTTTGTGAAAATGATGTAATACCGACACCAAAACAAAGTTCAACTTCTTAATTCTGTCGGTCATGAAAACAATCCTTTTCCTCATTTTTTGTATTTCTACGTTTTTTCTAGGATTCACACAAAACAGCTCAACATCGAACCAAAAAGAAGCAGTTCTTATTGTTGGAGATCAGTCTCCTGCTGAATATAAAACCCGTATGGAGGAACTTGCGGTCATTTTGGAAGCACACAAGTACAAAGTACATCGGTTTTATTCGCCAAACAACAAATGGGTGGATATCAAAAAAGCGGCCTTAAACGCCTCGTTTTTCATTTACAATGGACATGGTACTCATTTGGGTTTGAATGGTGGTTATGGAGGACTAGTTATTCAAGAATTCATCTCTGCACAACGAATTATTGATGAGTTAAAATTCAACCGAAATCCTGTTGTGATTTATCAATCCGCTTGCGGAGGCGCAGGAAGTTCAGCTCTGGATAAAGCTGAAATCGGTATTGTTGAAGCTTCGAAGCGCGTTGCGGAAACAGCTAAGCCATTTTTAACTATCGGTGCAAGCGCCTATTATGCCGACAACTACTATGGTGGTGTAAATAATTTCCTTGAACTCTTTTTATCTGGACAACCTCTTGGTGAGGTGTATTCGGAAATAGCTTCTGAATGGACCAATATAGAGGTAAATCGTGCCTTGAACGACGCCGATCTTGCTCCAAATTTATTCCTCGGTGTTTCTTCAACTGGAAGCGGTAAAAAGGAAGTAATCAACACTGTAAATGGCAAACAAGTCAAAAGGTATGTGAACGAACCTAAGGAATACGATATTGCCTTTATTGGTCCGAATGATTTGACAATAAGTGAAATTACCATTGTAGCTGGACGCTGAAAAGGATTGAAAGGTCTGATTATTCGAATTCGCCTTGATCGAGTTGCCTTCCATTTTTTAAGTCAGGATCTTCCATAAATGAATTGCGTTTTCTTGTTTTGGGAATTACACAATGGAAAAATTATTTTAAATTATTGTATTTCAGTTATTTGTGTTTTAATTTTGCGCTAGCACTTTTGTTGTTAAATGTTGCGCTCATGCGTTTATTCAATTGTAGAATAGAAAGAAAAGTCAGTGTTCCAATTTGGATCTTGGCTACGGTTGTTGTCGTTATGTCAACAGCCTTTTCTTTTTCTCAAGTAGTAAATGGATATGCAAAGGTGACCGGCTTGAGTGGTTCAACTGTAAGTCTATCTGCAGTTAATGAAACCGCGGACACCTTTGAAAACGGAGAACAGGTGATGCTCATTCAAATGCAGGACAACGTCATCGGTACAAATGTGAACAATACCAACACCTTTGGAACGATTGCATCCATTGGTTCAACAGGAAATTATGAGTTTCTTACCATCTCGACGCATACGGAAGTGAGTGGTTTACCGAAC
>Ga0315908_10001131_pt1 | contig 20392 bp, 15 predicted proteins | sample LakEriMetagenome_12_FD_203520 | JGI IMG/M metagenome (GOLD analysis project Ga0315908, IMG submission 203520) | Freshwater fungal communities from buoy surface, Lake Erie, Ohio, United States - Buoy 4 MA124 | ecosystem: Environmental > Aquatic > Freshwater > Lake > Lake biofilm | place: USA... | reverse complement strand
ATGTTTCTTTTGTCATTTAAAATCATATTGCATAAACTATTGGATTACCTTTGAATGTTATTTTGTTTTAAATATAATAAGCATTAAATTGATTTTTATATTTCATTATTATATTATATTATATTATCACTCGATATTAATATTTTATGTCAAACTTTTATCCTAATTATTTATTGTATTTAAACCTTTTTTTTTCAGAAATTAATTTATAATTTTTTAAAATTTAACTGTAACAATTTTATTTTTTATTGGAATATTTCTTAAATCATGTTTTTCATTTTTTTCATAATTTAAATTATTTTTTTAATGATATATATTTAATCTTTTTAAAAAACTTTATTATTTATTTTAGATATCCAAATCTATTATTTCTGGATTTTGACTAATCTAATATAAAATAAATAAATAAAAATACAATTAATTTAGCATAATATTCAACAGACTTCATGAGTTTTTTATTTTTTTTTATAAGATTTTAAGATTGACTAAAAATATGAATGTTTTTTAGAATAGTTTAGAACCTATACTCTTTATTGATACAGATCTCTCTATAAATGATTTCAAACTTCTAAAGTAACTTAAGAATAATAGGCTTCTTAATATATAAAAGAGTTGTGCCTTTATTAGCTTTGGCAAAAGTGATGCGATTTATATTATCAATGATTTCAATTTCACCGAAGTATTCACCTTCATGGAAAGTAAAGAGAGGCAAATTGTATTAGTCGATGAGACTAATTTCACCTTAAAGAATAATATAAAATTCTTCAGAAGGATCATCCTCTCTATATAATATTTCACTTTTCTCCAAAGTATAATATTAAATATGCGGAATAATTTTCTAAGTGAAATTAATATCCAAAGTGAAAAGAACGACCTTCTCAATAATATCAGAACAACAAAGAATAAGAGTCTCTTACTAAAGCTGAAAAGGAATTTCATTGAGAAGTTATTTTGGATGCAGCTTAAGATAAACATTATTATTGAAATTGACTTTAAAATAATTCAATGTTTTTTCTCTAAGCCAATCATGAATACTATTTTTATTAGCAAGTTCATTGAAGTCATTCTGAATATTGGTCATTTGCAACCTTTGCTTATCCATATTGATGAGGATGTTAGTGACATTATCAATAATGTAAGAGTAAAGGATGATACCCATAACCATATAGACAATTGAGAATACTTTTTCGAATGTATTACCAGGAACTATGTCTCCAAAACCAACAGTCACCATTGTTTATACTGCCCAGTAGTAACTAGTAATGTATCTTGCAAAATCTGATTAATCAATCAGTTAATATCGATACACCCATGTATCAGGACCAAAGTCTTAGAATTTAGCCTAAAGGTACCATAGACATGCTATTATGTGATTTATGTAAAGGATGTATGTCAGAATCTTTATTAGCACTATTATATTGTTTTATTCTATTATTATCTTCTAAATTATCTTCATCTTTTGAAAGTTTATCACCTAATATATTATCATATAATCATATTATCATATCAAAATATTGTAATATCATAGTTCGTCATTTTATTGTGATATTTTATATTATTACTTTTGCCATTTTAGTAAGCCTAGGGAGTCTTAATAACCTTATTAGTTTATTAGTCATTGTGTTGTTATTATTATTGTTAAAAATGAGATAAAAAGGGAAGATAGCGATTAAATCAATAAGAAACCATGAGGAAATATACTTATATATGATTGACTTATATTCCAAGATAATGATATTATTGATATCATAATAGGCAGTATTGAAGTTAATAAGAATATCAATAAGGAAAAGTATATCTTACAAGGTATCAAACCAATTTCTCAGTACATCATCAGTGATACAGACTTGATAAGGTGTAACTAAAGAAACTATAAGCAACAATACAAGAATGATAAGATTCCAGATAATAGAAAAATTCTAATCAGGCAATAATGGCAATAGATTCCTCTCATTTAATTGTTCTTTTAACCCCTTACGATCCCCTCCCTTCAATTTCTACTCTCTGATAATATTTTATATTTTTAGCATGAATAGATAGAAATACAATACTTTTTTTACCACACTCCACTTCCTCTTCACTCTCTTCTTCATATATTTCTCGGTCATCATCTTCTCTTAATACTCTTAAAACTTCTTTAATCTAATTTCAAGTACTTTTGCTGCTTTTTTTAGTTCTTTTGTCTTATAATCTTTGTATATAGATATTTCCACTTTTTTTAATTTTAATGATATCATAAATCTTCTGACTACTTTTTGAAATTTTATTATCAAACTACTGCGAACTAATGGAGGAGCTATTTTTACTATTTATGCTGAACCTTGTTAATTTTGACCTAAAATTAAATCTTTGTTTATATCTTAATGATTCTTTTCTTTGTCTTATGAATTTTCTTCGGTGTTTATTTTTTTGATAGTAGTTTGGTTAAAAGAATCTTCTAAAACTTCAGATGATATGATGGAGTTGTTGACTAAGTTAGTAGATTTATATAACTAGATCATGATGAATATATAAATATGATTATGATAATAATGATGATAATATATCTTAATAAAAATCGAAATAATAAATAACTAATAAAGATGATAAGACGAGTGAATAGGAGAATAAGTGAACTAATAATTAGAAAAGAAGAGAAATTTAGTGGAGCATGTGCAATGCAAACAATAAACAAATTCTTTGACAAGGCAGGAGAGTACACAAACATAAAAAGTGAAAGATTAGAAGTGATTAAACAATGTGATAACTTATTAACAGTAAGATTGCCATTAGTGAGAGATGATGGAAGTATTGAAATGATAACTGGTTTCAGATCACATCATCATAATTACAAGCTGCCTACTAAGGGAGGACTTATGATCAGTCATTTAGCTGATAGAGATTTAGTTGAGAGTTTGGGTTTAGTTATGACTATTAAGTAGAGTGTATTGGATTTGCCACATGGAGGAGCTTATGGAGCTATTAGGATGGATAAAAATAAGTATTCTAAAAGGGAGATAGAATTTGTTGTTAGGAGGTATACTGTAGAATTGGCTAAGAAGTAGTTCATTGGAGGTAAATAAATACACACATATATATATATACAATATTATATTTATATTATTGTTATATCACATCAATATATTATTATTACATAACTATATTTAATTACTATATTGTATTATTATATTGTGTTAATATTAATTATATTGTACTATATTATAATTTGATTATATTAAATTGATAATATATTTGATTATAGGTTCTATTGACATAATAAACCCAGAAAGAAACTGCGAGGCTTAAGAGATGAACTGGATAAAGAACACATATTAAACAATCTATGGTTAATCTGCAAAATTCAACCCGAACTCAATCTGCACAGGTAAAACAGTCTCTTAAGGAGGTGTAGAAAAACGAGTAGAACTAAATGCTCTCTCATATTAAATAGTTCTCCAATCTCTTCTAGAAGACTCTTATATCCAAAATAAATTCAATATCAATCCTTCTTTAAAAGGCTAAAAAATAGTAGCTTAAAGATGGGGCACTCACACTTACAACATTGTTTAATAATTAATTGATAAAGGAGCCATCCTAGTAGGAGCAATCGACTTAAAAGGTAACTCAGTTTATGATGAAAAGGGATTAGACCCATTAACATTATTTAACTACTATAAGTAAAATAAAAAGTCATTACCAGCTATGAAACAATTCAATAAATAACATTGTGATATTATGTTAATGTATGAGACTGAAGTGGAGTAAGAAGTTAAAGATATCAATTGCAAAATATTAGTAGAATGTAGTAACACTCCTATTAATTTTAATACTGATTAGATGTTGAATATTAAAGGTACTTTGGTAGTTCCTGATGTTTTAATCCATAGTGGAGGTGCTATTACTAGTTATATTGAATGGTTAAAGAGTTTAGAAAATGTTAAACCCGGAAGGATGACAAAGGATTGGGAGTAAATTAGTAAAATTAATCTATTTAATGTTATTTCTACTATTCATTCATTACCTGATTCAACTCTTGCTTAGCATTAGCTTAATCAACTCAAGGGACCATAAGAAGTAATTATTAACATTTTATATTATCATCAATCATACATATTTAATTAAAAAGTGGGAAATCGTAGAAAATGTCATGATGGAAATTCTCACAAAATCTATATCTGAAACATTATCAACTTCTAAAAACTATAATATTTCTTTAAGAGAAGCCTGTTACATAAATGGAATAAAAAAAGTGAACGCTAACACTAGAATTAGATGAGTATGATAAATATATATTTACTTAAATGATAATATATAAATATCAAATTTGATGATTTGATTAAGGCAAAGCTGCATACTTATCTTTAATTTAATATTATAATAAATGAATAAAAGTTATGCAAAATAATAATTTGATAAAATAATACTGCGATTGTACTTCCTGAGGACAAGATAAAGAAAGAAGATTATTACAAAAACAAATATCAACCTGATAGAATAATATAAAAGTGAGGTAGGAGGGGAATGAATATGAAGATGATCACAATCTTTATCAAAATTAATAGTGTAAATCCTCTAGAAATTATCGTGAATCTGCAATGAACTCTTCTATCTTCCCAAATATAGGCACTTAAAAGTAAGTAAGACATTCATTATCTGCATATTATGATTCCTCATTTAATTAATACCCTTATTAATAAAATTACCCTCAAGATTTACAAAATAGACTGGTTTCTCTCCTTGCTCTTATAAAAATTCATACTTCTCAATAATTATTTCTTGTCCACCCTCTTGATAATCACTCCCCTTTACAAAAATCTAAAGACTCTCTTAATTTTTGTCTAGGAACAGCAGATCACCTTATTCTATCTTTCTTAATACTTGGGCCTCCTTCTGAAATTTTAACTGTTTCTTTATTTTGAAATAGAATTCTAAGTTTTGTTACTATTTCACATCACATTACTTTACTATTTTTATCATATATAATTGGTTTGATTGTTTGTCTATTATCAGAATGTTTTCCACTAAATAACCATTCTCATCTTAAGAAATGCAAGAAATATTTAATAGATATTAATTCTATTAATCTAGAATCTTTTTTTGTTTGATTTGTGAATTAGATTACAAAATGAGGCTGTTTCTCATTTTATTAATTTCAATATAGGCCAACGATTAATTCTTACTCAAATTGATTTAGGTAAGTTGTTATTTACTATTAAGGATGAAATTTTGAGTAAGATTATCTATAGTGAAAGTCACATTATTGTTATCAGCCTCATAAAAAAATGCAGTGAAATTTATAACAATTTAGTTAGATTTAATCTATTAAATAAATTGACGATCAATAGTGGAAAACTTAATTTAATAATGCAACGTTTTATTCTCACTTTAATCAAGTGGACATTTATATAGAAAATGGATCGGAACAGGATCTTAGTCTAATTAGAGATTAATGGAATGTTTTAACTAAAAATGATGATTCTAAAATAAATCTGGGAAATTGATATTGTCTTAATAATGATTAAATAATTATATTTTGCAATTTTCGTGTTATGGACCTGTTTGTTCCACTTCTATTTAAAGTTCCATGTTTTTATCTTCGTCATTTAGGATAGACCATACTCTTAATTGGTTTAGATTTGAAATGTTATTCTGCTAAATTAATCCATAGCTTATTAAATTTGGATAGTTGTCATTGTCATCTTCTACGTTAAAATTTGCTTGTAAAGTCAAAATTTATTCACTTATTTCCAGCATGTTTTTGCTAATTTTATCTTCTATTCTATTCTTTTAAACTTCCAGTTCATCTTTATCTTCTTATTATTATTCAAAACTACTCTGTTCTATTTATTATATTGTTTAATTCTCTTCATTTGAATTGCTTAGTTTTATTAAGATTTGTAATATTATGATAATTACTAATATTCTTTTACCCATTATTTTATATTTATTATCAATATTATTAATTTACCAGATTTATTTAATAGTTATTATTATCAATATTTTAAATTTAATTATTATTTTATTTGTTAAATGTAGTCTCAAACTGATTTAATATGTCCTTAGTGTAATTAGCAATTCAACTTAACCAATAAAATTCCACGTTTTCTTTAATAGTGTGGACACTCTCTTTGTTAAGAATGCATTTATTTTCATATTGTTAAAAAAAAAGACAAATATGTTTGTCCCTCCGATAATCAATAATATATTTATAAGGAAAATGATATCAACTAGTTTGTTAAAAATTATCAAATGATTAAAATTATTCAAAATAATAATAAAAACAAAAATAAAAGTAATTTTCTTTTATTTTTATACTTTATTTTACTTTTAAGAAAATGATATCAAGTCTCCAATAAGTAAGTAATTATTTGGAAGATCAAAATCGAGGTATGAATATTCGATTAATAAAAAATCATAAAATAATTAAAATTCTTTTAATAATATTTAAAAAAATAATAGGAATTCTTAATAAAATAGTGAAAAAAATATTAAAAATTCTTTCACTAAAATAAATAATTTTGAGCAAAAATCAATTGATAAATAAAATTCTTTTTATCAAAATTAAAAAGAAATCGGTTCAGAAATTTAATAATAAATTGAAGAAAATATAAAAAACTACAATATAGAAAATAGCTTTTCTATTAATTTATTGCAAAATATAAATGATAATGAATTCAATTATGAAATATATAAAAATGAAAAAAATAAGTATTAATATTAATAATAAAATAGTCAGTAATAATTAAATAAAATATATAATTTAAATGATAATAAATAATAATAAAATTAACCAAAACAATAATAATAATGATAATAATAACAAAATATGAATTAAATATAAAAAGAAAGTAGCTATAAATAATAAAAATGTAAAGAACACAATAAAATATGTGACTAAATATGCATAGATCATTTATAATATTTGTGCTCAACTTGTGTATTATCCGGAATGCATAAAAAACATAATATATAATCTTAATAATAAGTAATATAAGATATTACTATTCAAGCAGAAGGTCTGATTTAAATTTTATAAAAAAATACAAATAATTTCAATTTAGATTTTAATCAATACAACAATATTTAAGATTTGATAGAATTATATATATAAAAGGAATAAGAATTAACAAAAAGTATTTAGAATATATTTAAAGTAATTATTAAATTATTTTATTTTAGTAAATTAAATAAGAGATAAACATATAAGAGCAACAAACTATTAATAATTTAAAAAATAGATTTGAATTAATAGCACAAAAATTATTCGTAATTAAAAATTCTAATATTGAATAATTATAAAATCAATAAGAAAAATGGAATTAAGTGTAAAAATAAAAATATTAATTTTTATTATTACTAGAACATAAGATTTGATAAAGCGTTTTGTTTAAATCTAAAGTGAAAACTAAATTCCTTTAGACTTTTTAAACAAACAATCAAAACTATATTCAGAAGGGATAATAATATTTAATGAAATTGATAAATTAAAGAAAATAAATTATAAATAAATACAACCTGAAATATAATAACTGAGTATTTAATTTAATAAGGAATTAATTGTAATTAATTATTAAATTAATATAGAAATAATTAGTAATTATTAAACCTGAAGATTAAAAATAGATAAAATTAATGAATATGAAACTAATTGATATTATTCATAATAAAAACAATGATACTCAATATAAAAACAATGATTCTAATTAAATAATAGATTAAAATGATTTACTTAATTTCAATTTTGAAAATTCAGCCCTTGAAAGTATAAAGTCTAAAGATATAAGTAAATATATAATTAAAAAATTTCAGATAATAAATAATAAGCTAAGTAAAAAATAAAGACAGAAAAAGTATTGACAAAAATAGTATTAAAAAATAAAAAAAAAAATTAAGATGATGATGAACAATCAGTGAAAACAACATTTTCTTAATTAATTTTGAAATATACAAATACTAATAGCTAATAGAAATAATTGCAAATAAACACAAATTCAAAGAAAGAATTATCAACTTCATTTGATTTTCAGAAAAGAAGTTTATCTTCTAATGAAAAAAGTATTCTTATAATTATAATAAATCATAAAAGTAAATAAACTATCAGCAAATTTAAAAAATAATAATAATTACAATAACGAAAAATACGAAAAATAAAATATTAATAATCTAAACTAGACAGCTAATATATTCATCTAAGATTAAAATTAACAATTGAAAAAAAAGTAACTTGCTCAAAGCCAAATTTTAGAAAAAAAAAATAATACAATTAATAATAATAATAAAAACATGTTGGATGACAATAGTTCTATTGATGCTTCAATAAGTATTCTTCAATTAAATAAGAGTAATAATAATTATTTAAAATAAATAGATCTTCATAAAAACTCTTAACAAAGTAAAAAGTTATAATAGATTCTTTTAAACCTTTAAAAAGATAACTTGGAATAATTAGATTTGACATTCTTAAGTAAATATAAATAATGATAAATATATATAAGACTTGGGAAATGAGGGGATAATCTAATTTATTCCTTTTATCAAATCTAACCAAAACTTAAAATCTATAAAACTAGTTTAAAATAATTTATCTGATGAAATTTCAGAGTTGCTTTTACAAGCAGTAAAGAAAAATAACAATATAAAGATTCTCAATTTGAGTATGAACAAATTTACAGAGCAAACTGTTTATATTATAAATGAAATTTTTAAATCTAAATCTAACTTGAATTATTTATATTTGACACAAAATAGAATTTAATCAAATAAAGTTTATAAAATAAAAAAAGAACTTAAAAATTATGGAATTAATCTATATCTTTGATTAAATATTATTAATCAAATTTATCTAATATTATTATATTTTTCATTACTTTTTCTTCTTATTTTTCTTTTTCTTTTGTTTATTTTTACTATTTATTTATGCATTTTCTTAGTTTACATTTATATCTTCCTTCTATTATATCTATTATTAATTTTCCAATTATTAATGAATTTATTCTTCGTTTTACTATTCTTATTATTAAATATTATATTCATATTTCTAATTTTCAATTTAATCAAATTTGCTTTGAGAATCTACTTTATTATTATTTTAATCGTCATCTTATTCTTATTATTCATTTTTAAATTATTTATTTAATTCATCATATGAATAAACATTATCTTTTTAGTTTTATAAATCAGATTCTTTAAAATTTTATTTTTATTATTTTTCTTAATTATTATCAATTTGAATATCTTATTTTTATAATGAAATTTATTTATTATCTTTAATTAAATCTTAAAATAAATTTTAATTTTTTTCAGTATCTTAATTTTATTATATTAATTAAGTAAACATCTAATCTTAATTATTAGCTAATTAATCTTAGCTTTATATATTTTAATTAAATTAAATTATTTATTATTCATTTTCTTTTATTTTCATCTATTATAAAAATATTTTCTCATTATTTTATTAAATTTTTGATTTATTTTATTATTTAATTTATTCATCAATTAAAATTTGTTATTCAATTTTGTCTTATTATTTATTTAGATCATTTTATTCTAATTCTAATTAATTAATGTCATTTTACAACATCAATTTTTATTCAATATCATTCATTAAAAAATTAATATTTTTTTATTATAATTCACAATCAAATATTTTTATTTCTTTTAAATCATTATCTTAAATGTTATTTTCTGAAATAATTAAATCCTTATCATATTGATTTTTATTTTCTTATTAAACTAAAAATATTTAATCTTTAAACTCGTTAAGTTAATTTATTTTATTATCAAGATTTAAATTAAATTAAAATTATTTAATTAATTTCAAATAATCTTAAATTTTAAATTTTATTTACTTTAGTTTATATTAATAGAGCCTAATATTTTTTCAATTAATTGAATTGCTTACTTTTAATTATAATTAAAATAAATTATCAAATATGAAATTATTATAAATGGAGTAAAGTTTAATCCAGTCAAACTAAATAATAATTAATATGAAATACCAGTTAATAAGTATTTTTTTTTTTTTTATATGATATATATGCAATTCATCTATTATATTTTGAATTTAATCTTGTATTTAATGTTTTTAAATTAAAATTGAATTTAAGTTATATTTTTACTAACATTAATGATAATATTGTTACTTTAAGTAATTCATTATTGTATTGAATATCAGAAATAAGAAGGTCAAATTTTTATAAATCAATAATTTTATTATCAAGTATTTATCCATAATTTGAAACAAATATAAATTCTGAAAATTATTTCAAAGAACTATTTTATTTTAAATGAGAAGCCAGTTTTATTTTATAATAGTTGAACATTGTATTAGATAAATTTTATATTTCTTATTTTGAAATATCATTCATTTTTATACAGTTTATAAATTACTTTTATAAAATCTTTATTAAATAAAATAAATTATAAAAATTAAAATCATTAACTATTTTCAAGAATAAGTTAACATAATTATTAAATGTATTAATTATAAATATAATTATAATTTGAATTATAAAAAAAAAGTTTAACTTTTTTAAATGTCATGATAGAATAAATTCTATTTTAAATGAGAAAATAGTTTCGACTTTTATTAAAAACTATGTTTCTGTCGATTAAAATTATAAATTCATCTTTTAAAGTATCCTCAATATCTATAAACTCTGACTTTTCACCTATCTAAATTATTTAATTAAATTTATATCTATTATTAAATGTTTTTTTATTTAATTCTTAACATAATTGAATGTTTAGTTTTAAATTAATAAATTGATTGGATTAATAAACATATAGATTTTCCATTTTTTATTTTAAATCTTTATATTATTCAATAAATTCATTGCTTTGACTTAATAAAAAATTATTTTAAACCGTTTAAAATATATTTAAAAGTTTATTTAATATTTCAGACTCATTAATTAATTCTTTAGATTCATTTTTTTTTAATACTTCAATCAAAAATAATATTTATTGATAAATTCTTAAAAAAAGATTTAAATCAATAACTTATCCTAAATTTAAAATATACAAATTTTCTAGATGTTATTCAATTGATTTTTTATGATAAAATTGTAAATTTGTATTTTTTTTTAAATAATCAGCTTCAATTTAAATCAATTAAATTACTTTTATAAAATTGTTTTAAATATTAAATTATTAAATATCTTTTATAAAAAATTATTGAAAAAATAAATATTTTCATAAACTATTATAAGATAAATCTAAGGAGTCTCTCAATTATAAATTTATTTGATCTAATCAATCTTTATTTTCTTTGTAAAAACTCCAGTTAGATTATTATAAAGATTCAAATGAAAAAAAATTAAATTTATAATAAGATTTATAAATATTTTTATGAATTTAATCAATATCGATTTTGTTTTGTAATAAATAACTAAAATTTTCTTTTTCTTCATTTTTATTTTCTTCTTGTGGAATAGTTAAATAAATTTTAAGTTAATATTTATTTCTAGCAAATAACAATATCTATTTTTACATAAAATATAAAAAAATATTATAGTGAAATTTGTAAAAAATATAAATATAAAATATATCAATATTAAATATTAATCATTTAAATGGAGGCATTATATAATAGTAATTCAAAACTTTAGATTATGATTATTAATTTTGAGATTTTGATTTTTTATGCTATTTGTTTTCTAAACAGCTATCAATCATTTCCATTTAAAATTCTTCGGTAATGTCACTTTTCTGTTTATTTGATAAAGTATTATTATTTTAATTTTACTTTTAAATAATCTCATTTTCTTATTATATATCTTAAATCTTTTGTAAACATTAGTCTAAATAATTAATATTATTACTATGACTTTCTATATTTTCTTCATCATTATTCTGATTAAAATTTTTAAATTCTTTAGAATCTATTTAAACTTATTTGTTTTGTTTTTTATTTATTTGAGAAAAGCTAGGAGTTTAAAACATTTTATTTTCATTCTTTGCTTTTATATTGGATTTGATTATAATTTAATTATCTTAATTTTCTGATTATAAATAATTTAAATCATTCTATTATTAAATAGCTTCGTATTTTTAAGAAGATAAAAGTTTATCAATAATGTTCCATGATTTATTTTTACCTTATAATTAATGAATACTTTAAGTAAAATTTTTTTTTATATTTTTATAATTGTTATTAACATTTTCTCCTCCTTCTGTTTTTAAATTTTCTATTTTAATATTCTTATTTTTAGTTCTATTATCATTATTAATTTTAATATTATTATTATTATCTTAAATATTTATAATATTATACATTTTTGTTTTAGTGGAGTTACTTTAATATTATTATTGGAAATTAAAGATTATTAACTCTTGTGTAAATTTGATTACGATAGATTATTTTTTTTATTTATTGTTATTTTATCATTTTACTATTTATCTTAATCTTTTTAATAATGAATCAAATCATTTTATGATTTAGATAGTTATAAAGTATTTTAATTGTTTTTATTATTCTCTTTATTAATTTTTCCATTAATTTCTTTCTTAACTTAATAATTATTCTTATCTTTATTAATATTTTAATTTTAATTATTATTGTTTTTATTGTTAATTTTAACATTATTTTTGGTAGTTTTGATATAATTAGTTTGTTGTTTTTTTTTAACTTAAATTTATTATTAGTATTATTAATATTAAGTAGAAACTAATTGTTAAATTCTATCTGTGATTGATAATGTTTAAAATTCAAATTAATTATTTATTTATTAAATTTCTTCATATAATTGATTAGATTAATTTTCTAACAAAGTTAATTGCATTATTTGTCTATCATTAGCACTTTATAATTCACTTATATCTTTTTCAACTAAATCGATTGATTATAAAATCAGTTTATTTAAAAATTATTTCATAAAAAATAAAAACAAAAGATAATTTTATATATTTTATTTTTATGATATTTAACACTAAAATCTTATTAATTTTATATATAATATTTTTTAATTTCTAATCAAATTATATATATATATATATAAATATTCAGCTATTAATTTAAATAACAGTATTATTAAAATTTTAGAAAGAATTTTGAAATTTTATTTATTAAAGAATAATTTTATTTAATTGATGGTTTTAATTATTGCTATTTGCTTTATTAATATTATTACTATCCTTATTAGTATTATTATTATTATTAGTATTATTATTATTATTTTAATCATTAATTTGGTCTTCTTCTGATGAAAAAGTAAAATAATAATCATCTTCGTTCTTTTCCTCTTTTTCATTTTCTGATGCTGATGATTAAGTAGAAGTAATTTCAAATTCAGATGTTTCATTACTTGAAATTTAATCTGATGAGGACTAACTATAAAAATTACTGCTTGTTTCAGAATCACTTTCAAATTCTGATGATCCAGATCCTGATAAAATATCTTTATTTTTCTCCACATTTTCATTATCTTTCCCATTATTAATTTCCATATTATATCTTATTTACTAGCAAGAATTCTATTATTAATAATCTAATATTTTATTATAAATTTTAATCCCCATATCGTCTTTCAACTAAACACTAAACTTTGCAATATAAGAAAGCCGGTTAAATTTAAAAGGATTTAAAACTTTAATCATTTAAAAAAGATATAAAATAAATTATAATTAAAAATATAATTATAAAATTTAATTAAATGATAATAAAATATTAAATAAAGAAATATAAATAATATAAATATTAATAGAATGATAAATAATAATAATAAAATAATAAATATAAAAATTGTATATGATAATAAATGATTATTCATCCAACAGTGGTAGGAATGATAATACTGGCTTTTTTAATACATTTTTCAATCAATTCCTAGACTGATTTCTCTCCGTCACATAACAATCTTGTCTCTTCAGCAACTTGATCCTCTCTATCTTTATTACAATTAGCATCAGTATAAGTCATTAATACCATCTATTAATCCTTACAAACATCATTCTAAAAATGAGCAACATTGACTAACCTCCTACTCACCAATTTCATTTTAGGATCATCACAATCCATTCCTGCTGCTGTTTCCTTAATTTCATCTTGATCTTCCAAGAAGTTCAGTTTAGCACTATAAGCATTAAGTAAAGTCACCCAATTTATAGTTAATGTTTCACATGTTTTGCTTTCGTTATCTACTAAGCACATAAAATGAGTTCCTTGTTTTTTCTTTATATAAATGCAGCATTTTTCTTTTAATCCTGCTAGTCCATTTTTAGCCTTTGCTTTGTCCCAATCTGCTTTCTTTAATTTTCCATCATTTTTAGCCTCACTTACTATCATAACACCTTCATCAGCTATTTCCTTCAAACTCATTCTAAATATTATAATAATAAAAATTATTTTTATTATTACATTGATAATATTAATAATAATTATGATGATAATATTAATTATGATGAAGCTAATAATAATAATATGTATATTACTTCATCTTTTAAGTGATAAATGATTCTGGATTAGAATATCCAATCATCCTATTAAAATAAAGAAATACAGTTAATTCTGCAGGCTCACCCATTGCATCAGCAGTTTTAAATATTCCAATTTTCCTAACAACACTATTAAGTGCATTTCCATGATCCTTAACCTAATTCATTTAGAAAGTATCAATAAATCTACTTATCTTATCTCTTTGAATATGATGTTCTCTCAATAAAGCATCATTTTTCTAACACAAATAAACTAAACTATTTTAAAATGCAACATCAGTACTATCAATAACAGGGAATAATGTACACATATTATTGATATCAGTTCCTTTCAATCCACTTACGACAGTGTTATTAGGTGTAAATCCAGGATATTTTTCTGTGAATTCTGCTAAAGTGCATAACTTATTTGCATCATGGCCACAATCTAATTAGATATCAGTATAGTAGATTGTTCTTAGCCATTTACCAGGAGGGTTCTCTCGGATGAAGACTTAGTTTTAATCAGTATCAAAAAATACGAGACGATTTTCATATACTAACATTATTTTTAATTCGAAGTATTCATTTGCTGCGTCTGAAGCACCTACTCCATTTCTAAGAGGAATAAACATTGGTTGCTTTACTGCGAAGATGCAACCATCATCACCATTGCAGATATCTATTTAGCTTTTAATTTATCTTATTGCTAATATCATCCAAAAAAATATTTACCACTTCATTATTATTATTATTATTATTAATATATTATTATATATTTATATATTATTATTATTATTTTATTATTATATTTTTATTATTATTTTATATTTTTAAACTATTGTAAAGTTTTTGAAAGATTAAATTTTTTTTGTGTATTAAATTCCAAATTTTAGAGATTATTTATTTTTATTATAAAAATAAATAAAATGGTAAAATTTATAGCTTATACTTAAGATAATAGAGATAAAAATAAAAAATTTAATATTGATAATAATAATAATAATAAAAAATAAACAAAAAGATTTTAATTACTTAATATAAAAAACTTTAAATTTGAAAAAAATTCACAAGAAAATTTAGAAAAAGTTAAAATCTAAAATAGTTTATAGAAGAGTTTGAAAAAATTGATTTATCAAATAATTAACTTGAAAAGGAAGAAATAAATGATGATAATAATTTCAATAAATATTTAGACGATAAAAGTCTAAATATAAAAGTGAAATCTATTTAACAAGATAAAAAAACTAAAAAAATGAAACTTAATTAAAAAAAATAAAATTATAATGCTATAAAATATTAAATATTAGAATTATTATTTTTTAGAAAATTAAGAATTATTAAAAGAATAACTAGGAAAATTAGGTCAAGTCTATTAGATTTTAATTTTAGAAATTAGGAGAAAATTAGATAAGATCAGGATGAACTTGTAAAATTATTATAAACTAACTTAAAGCTTTCTTGATTATTTATCTTATTATTTATGATCTATCTAATTAATTTATAAATAAAATATTCATTTCTAATAAATAAATTATCTATATATATATATGAATAATACTATCCTATTTAACAATATAATAATATAATTGAAAAAACTTAAAAATATATTTAATATTGACTAGATATTAAAGAAAAATTAAAAACAAATTTCTTTATAAATTAAATATAAAATAAAAAAAAATATGTTAAATTATAAATATATAAATGATATTTTAAGATTTTTACAATTTAAGTATATATAGATAAGACGGTAGAAAATAATAGCAACTTAGATAATTTGTTTGTCAATTAGGGCTAAGTGAAAATATAGAAAACATAACAAATATAGAGATAAAAAACTAAAGTTTTTTAGAAGTAGTACAACAACAATATGATGGAAGTAGTTATGTTAAAATGGGCTTGACAGAAGTCTTATGTTTCATAAAAGGTCCTAAACCTTAATTAAACCAAAAGGATGATAGCATAATCCAAATAAATTACATTCAAGCTCCTTTTAGTGGAGTCAACAGAAAAGAACACAAGAAATTTAACAAGTAAATAAAATAATAATGATACTAATAATAATAATAATAACATTGATATATTAATAATAATTAGAGAGTGGAACGAGTTTAGCGAGAGTCTTCGTATAAGTTTTGAAGAATTAATAGTGAGCGAACATTATCTGAAATCTCGCATTGAGATTCTAATAACAGTGCTTTAAAATGATGGATCAACAAAATCAGCAGTATTTAATGCTATAAGTTTGGCATTATTAGATAGTGGCATAGAAATAAAAGACATTCAAGTATCTTGCACTGTAGGTTTATTTAACAATGAAGTCTTAAGTGATTTAACTTACAATGAGGAAAAAGACTGTCAGGCATAATTAACTATCAGTTATCTCGCATAATAGCATCTTTTGGATTATATCGAGTTAAAAAACTCAAAAATTTTCATCAATAATTATCAATAAATGCAGTAACAAGCCATTTAAACTTGTATTCATATTTACAATATTATCAGGTAGAATGTACTTAATTATGCTATCAAGAAACATCTTTTTTCATTATAAGAGTGTTGATTTTTATTATTTATACATATATTTTATTTATTCATCTTCTTCTTTCTTTTTTGTTCTTTTTAAGCATGTTTCTTATTCTATTTGATAAATTCTTTATTATTTTTATTTATAGATTATTATCTTTTTTAATATTTTTATTTTATATTTGATATTCCTCTTAATCATTTTAAGAAACAACAAACTTTTAAAGTCTTTTGCTTTTTTTTTAATTAGTAATATTAATTTTCTAGTCTTTTAATTTAAAATCTGTTTTTTAAATAATTGAATTATATTTTTAATCATTTTCTTATTTAAAATGAATTTATAATTTTTTCTACTCATTTTATTTATTTGTCAAATCATCATTTTAATTATTTTATACATTATTAAATATTTTGATAATAGATTTTTTATTATTTTTCAATTATTTATCATTTTTTTATTTTTCAATAATATTGTTCTTTTGATTTTTATCATTTATTTATAAATTATTGAAAGAATTCTATTATTAAATATTATATAAATTTTTTTATTAATCATTAATAGATTAAATATACTTCTCTACAAACTGATTGATATTATTTTATAAAATTTTTAACTCACTAGAAGCTTAATCACTATTTACATCAACAAACTATTTTAATTAATATAAAATATTAATTTGATTGTCACTCAACATATTTCCTTACAATAATTGGTTGACTACCAAATCTAGAAATTATTAAATTTTTTAAATTCTATTTTAAACAATCATTTTTTCCTTTTCTTACTCTTCTTTAGTTTTTATGAAAAATGGGTCTTCTATCTATTTATAATTTTAAATATCTCTTGTTTTTTCTGTATTTAATTCTGGATGAAGTCCTAACATCAAAATTCTTTTTTCTGGATTAGTTAACATTTCCTGATAATTAGTTGTAAATTAATCTCTATTTACTAAATTATCATTACTTATTTCTGCATAATCGTATCCTACATTTTTTATAGTCGGTCTATAATTTAATACAACTTTTTTATTCAAATCTAATTCTTCTTTTTTTTAAGGTAATTTAGCACTAATAAAGTATCTGCTTTTATCCTTTAACATTCTTTAATAATCACTCGTTAACCCACTACCTAATAATCTATCTATATTTTCTTTGCTTGTGTCTAATGAGCCATAATTGTTTTATCTTTTTTCTATATTCTTTATCTCTACAGGTAATTGTTTTTTATATTTTTATTCAAATTTTTTTTACTTTATTTCATGCTTTTTATTATGGTTTTAATTTTTATAGCTCAAAACAGTTAAAAATATTTGAAAAAATAAAATAATCTTCATAAATTAATTAAATTAATAATATATTTAAAGTATAATAAATGGATAAATTATCTAATAATCTATAATAAATAAAATTAAATTTTATAATATTTAGGATTGAAAATAATAATTATTTATAAATAATTATGATTGCAGATCGGTATATAGTGTATAATAATTTAATAATGAAGTTTAAATCAAAGTAAAAAAATATTAAAAATCTTAGTGATTATTTTATTCATAAGAAAAATCTAATTGAAATCAATTAGAATTCATAGAAATAATAATTTTTTAATAAAGACTATTTAATTTATGGTAACTATTTTAATAATAAATTAGGACCTAATTCAAATCATTAAAAACAAAAAGATTTAATAGTTTAAGTATAAAATTAAGGTAATTCTATATAAAAAAAATATAATTTTTTCGTTAAACTATTGTTAAAATTTTAATAAATTAGAAAAAAAATAAGAATTGATTAATAATAATTATAAATTGATGCAAAAACTTTCAGAAATTTAAAATAGAAAAAGAATAATTAATTCTCTCAATAAACCTGTATCTTTGAGCAAATGAAATAAATCTTTTCAAATTAAAAAAATAGAGGCAGAAAACAATACTATTGGAAATTGAATAATTTAAAAGTAATATAAATATTATTTTAAAATATTTAATTTTTGAATTAATAGAATAAATATTTGTTTATATATAATAATATAAATAAAAAATAATTAAATTAGAAAATCATCTCAATTAGGATATGATCCAAGATTTATTAAATAAATAGAAACTATGAAAAGTATTTGTAGTAAAAGGCAGTAAATTTCATATAGCGCTTAGCCCTAAAAAAGAAGTGTTAATAATATAAATTATTAATAAAAGAACTAGGTAAAATAATATAATAATTAATTTAATTATATATTTTTATATTTAATATTTATATTAAGTAAGAAAATATTTATGATGAAATTCATAAAAAAATAGAAATGAAAGAAGAAAATTAATTAAACTTAATTAAATAATCTTATAAACTGAATAGTTCTATTTTGAAAAGAACAGTTATTTCTTAAATTTAAACAACAAATGAATAGAATAAATTGTTGAACACCAGTTTAAATCATAGAAAACTCATATGTTTAAATACTTCTTTATAGAATTAAGAAACAATAAAAACTGAATATTTAAAAACTAATAAGAATAATATTTAAGATTGAAATAATGATACTAATCTTAATTAAATAAAATAGTTTGAAATTTCAGCTATCAAAATTAATAATCATAGAAAATATAAAAACTAAATTTATTATGAGAATACCATAATGGAATAATAAAATGAATTAGAAAAAGAAATATAGAAATTAAATTTAATTAAATTAGAAATGAATGAAAGAGAATAGAAATTAGGATATTTATAATAAATAAATGGGTTTTAATTAGATAAAAAACTTTTTAAAAATTTATAAATAATAGATGATTAAAAAAATAATGAAAATCAGACATAAATTAAAGATTAAAAAGGAAACTATGAAAACAAATAAAAATATTTTATTTCAAATAAAAGAAATATATATTAAAAAAAAAATAAGCTTTACTATTTTAATTAATCATAATGTGATTTAAACTGATAAAAAGATAATACTAAAAATTAAGAATAAGATTTAATTGATAAATATTAAAATATTAAATAATAACATAATAATTAATAATAATTAAAATAATAAGATAAAAAAATAAGGAATTATTAAGAAAATAATTTAGAAAATAAAGATTTATAATTAAATAATGAAATTTAATTGATAAATTATTAAAATAATGAATAAGAATAAAATATATAATAAGAATATTTTGAACAAGAAGTATTATAAGAATAATAAGATGAATAATTATAATTAATTAATTAAAGTAATCAATAAGAATAATTTATATAATAAGAAGAATAATAAGATGAATAATTATAATTAATTAATTAAAGTAATCAATAAGAATAATTTATATAATAAGAAGAATAATAAGATGAATAATTATAATTAACTAATTAAAGTAATCAATAAGAATAATTTATATAATAAGAAGAATAATAAGATGAATAATTATAATTAATTAATTAAAGTAATCAATAAGAATAATTTATATAATAAGAAGAATAATAAGATGAATAA
>Ga0315908_10001129_pt1 | contig 20409 bp, 21 predicted proteins | sample LakEriMetagenome_12_FD_203520 | JGI IMG/M metagenome (GOLD analysis project Ga0315908, IMG submission 203520) | Freshwater fungal communities from buoy surface, Lake Erie, Ohio, United States - Buoy 4 MA124 | ecosystem: Environmental > Aquatic > Freshwater > Lake > Lake biofilm | place: USA... | reverse complement strand
GCCAGCCAAATCAAGCTCAACCTGCCGTAAAATCCGCAGACAATCCTCATCCGAATATCGCTTCCGAGCCATCCCATACCCTCCCTATGGAACCATAATAGTGGCTCAACTTTAGGGGGCTAAGACATCAATGAAGGGAACATATACAGGTCGTTTTCTGGGACCGTGTTGACGAATTGTCTCGTAAGATTTGCGATTAGCTAACGAAGCAGATTTTCGGCTTTTGACAGAGCTGCATGATAGCCGCAGTAGCAAATACCACTGCCATGATCGCATTCAGTTATGCCCTCAAGGCATCCATAATGCGCTTCAGCGACGTAGTTTCTTAGTGCCGACACGAGATTTTTGTATCGAGCTGCCTGTATAGCGATTTCATCCAAGAGAAGCTGATTTTGAACTGCAACTGACGAAAGAAATTTCTCATTGGAGTGCATTTTGAAAATCTTTCTTAAGGATCCGTATAAGCAGCGCCATTGCTGCATACATAAGTGACTCACTTACAAACTAGCGTTCTTATTTACACCCTATGAGCTCAACGTCCTAATTCATTTTGAAAAAAGACAGGGATAAAAAATTAGACTATCCTTAAGCTTGACATCAGCGAAACGCCTTTGAGCTAAAGCCATTCCAGCGCCCTTACCTGCCCATCGCCGTTAACCCGACTACCCTTCGTCAATTCCGCAGCGCTAGCTACATTCGAAGTATGCCCGTAATGTCGTTCGAGCATTGCTGTGCTTGTGCCCATGTTCTTGGCTAGTATGAACTGGTGAACACCACTTTCAAGAAGGTTGGTCGCATAGGTGTGCCGTAATGAATAGATAGTTCGCTTGTTACCGTTTCGATCAGTTTCAACACCAGCATACTTCAGCAGCGCACCAAACGACTTCTTGAATGAACCGATCGCAGTCCCATCGCGGTTGCAGAATACGTAGTCTTCGATTGAGAGTTCTTCACCCAGCCGTTCCAGCTCAGTCTTTCGTAATTCTAGAATGCGCTTGAAGTATTCCTTCACTTCTAATGTCGCTGCGACCACCTCACGCGCACCTGTCTTACCCTTCACATGCAGAACCAAGATTGGGCTCTGATTGCTGCCATTTGGTGCTGGGATTTCTTTTAGATCTGACCACTTCAGCCCACGAGCTTCGCCAACACGTATTCCCGTATTGGCTAGAACGAGCACGTAGTTGACCAGCATGGTTCTATCTCGAACCACCCACGCATATTCAGAATTCAAAATTTATTCATACAGCCGACCAGCTTTGCCCAGTCGGTCGCATCAAAATGAGGTCGACGATTGTGCTGACCTTTGAGCTTGGGAAAGCGTGGAACCCTATCCAGATAGCCTTTATCGACACACCAGCCAAAGAACTGCTTCAGGTCAGTCGAGTAACGCTTGATGGTGTTGGGTGACAGTTGGCTATTACGTGAATTCTGCCTTATCCAGGTGGTCAGTGCGAATAGCGTTGGGGTGTTGATTTCTTTCACCCTTATATTCTTGAAGAAAACCGACACCCGCTCAAGGAACTGTGCTCGATAGATAACTGTCGCACGCTTCCCATCGAATTCAAGAATATGGGTAACGTATTCCCTGATCGCAGCGACTGTCTGCTTCGAACCAATCGGCTGACCGCTAGCTACTTGCGCGAACGTCTTGTTGTAGAGGTTATCAGCGAACGCATACGCTTGGTGCTCGTCGGTGGTCTTGGTGCTGTAGCTGACGTAGCCTTTTGAACTGGGAACTTTGACGCGACAAAACCACGTTGGCTTTTTGTAATCAGCGCGCCGAAAAAGGTAGATTGCGCCGTCTCGAAATGACCTGCTTTCGAGTTTTTCTTTTTGTTTGCGCGGGCGTCGCGCTTTCGGCTCTGACCCCACCCCGTCCACTGAAACCCACCGTGCGCTGGAGCACCCTCACGCACGCTTATAAACGGCTTTATAGGAATTAAATCCGCTTATTTCCGTATATGGTTTTTCGTCGGGTTTTCGCACGCTGAATTTTCGCTAAGTGACTCGTAGCAATGGTGGGCGCGACAGGGATTGAACCTGTGACCCCTCCCGTGTGAAGGGAGTGCTCTGCCGCTGAGCTACGCGCCCGTTCGGACGTGGTCCGGACAGGCGGCTTTGGTACGGAGCCCCCTATCCCAAGTCAAGCAGGATCCTCAAACGGCGCCGGCTCCTGAGCGGCCTTTTGCGCGGCCAGAGGTGTTGCAATGCGGCCACGGAAGATCGTTAAGCTTTTCTACAGGCTCAAGCTTTACTTTAGGGTCATTGCAAAGCCGGGCCGCTTTATTACAAAGCGGTGATCCAGCGGCTTTGGCTCCGCCTCCGCTTGTGGCAAATCGGGACTAAGAGATGAAACTCCTCACCAAGGCCGTTGTGACGGCTGCGACCTGCCTTTTGATGGCTCTGCCGGCCAGCGCCGAGGAAATCGGCGGCCGCTATGTCGATCTCCTCAACCTTAACCTCAAGCGCGACGGTCGCCCGCAGGCCAGCGCCATCAAGCGCGAGGTCGTCACTTTCAAGGGCACGCAGGGACCCGGCACGATCGTGGTCGCGACCGCCGAGCGTCGGCTCTATTACGTCCTGCCCGATGGCAAGGCGATCCGCTACGGCGTCGGCGTCGGCCGGCCGGGCTTCGAATGGGGCGGCGAGCAGGCCATTTCGAACAAGCGCGAATGGCCAGATTGGCGCCCGCCGGAGCAGATGCTCAAGCGCCGCCCGGATCTGCCGCGCTATATGGCCGGCGGCCCCGAAAATCCGCTGGGCGCGCGCGCCCTGTATCTCGGCTCCTCGCTCTACCGCATCCACGGCTCGAACGAGCCCGATACGATCGGCCAGGCGGTGTCTTCCGGCTGTATCCGCATGACAAATGACGATGTCATGGATCTCTATGAGCGCGCCAAGGTCGGCACACGCGTGGTTGTCCTGCGCTAACCGGACCAGACAGATCTGACAAAAAAGGCCGGGGCGACCCGGCCTTTTTTATGCGCTGGCCCCGCCGGAACCGAAAAACTCATCCGACATGGCGCTGGCAGATTGAAAGACCAGCAGATCGCCGGCGGCATATCGATTTTCCGCCCCGCAGACCGGGCAGGCCACTTCAAACAGGCCATCGCCCATGGGCTCGACCTCGCCATCCCCGGTCGGCTCGTCCATGATGGCAAAGGTCTCGTAACAGGCATGGCAGCGGAAGCCGAGATACCAATTGCCGGGGACGAGTTGCGCCACGACCGGGGGTTTGAACAGGCCTCTGAACTCCAGTTCCGCCCCCATGGGCCCCTCTCCTCGCCGATTGAGCGGAAATAAGCCGCCGTTCCCCATCAACTTGGGGCGATCACACCCGTTCCCGGCTCCAAGCCATTGAACCGCCGCGCCGGTTAGGCAATATATCCGGTATGATATTGCGCTCTGAAACTGCCAGCCCGTCTCCTGCCGCCCCGCTCATCGATCCGTTCGGGCGGGCGATCAGCTATATTCGCGTCTCGGTCACCGACCGCTGCGATTTCCGCTGTGTCTATTGCATGTCGGAAGACATGAATTTCCTGCCCAAGCGCGACCTGCTCACTTTGGAAGAGCTCGATCGCCTCTGCTCGGCTTTCGTCGCCCGCGGCACGAAGAAAATCCGCATCACCGGCGGCGAGCCGCTGGTGCGGCGTGACATCATGACCTTGTTCCGCTCGCTCGGCCGCCATCTTGAGAGCGGCGCGCTCGAAGAACTGACGGTGACGACCAATGGGTCGCAGCTCGCCAAATATGCGAAGGAGCTCGCAGCCTGCGGCGTGAAGCGCATCAATGTGTCGCTCGATACGCTCGATCAAGACAAATTCCGCAGCATCACGCGCTGGGGCGATCTGGCCAAAGTGCTGGAAGGGATCGATGCCGCACAACAGGCCGGCCTGTCGATCAAGATCAATGCCGTCGCCCTGAAAGGTTTTAATGAAGATGAAGCCCCGCAGATGATCCGCTGGGCGCATGAACGCGGCATGGACATGACCTTTATCGAAGTCATGCCGCTGGGCGAGATCGATGATGCGCGTGTCGATCAATATTTGCCGCTGACGCAATTGCGCGCGCAATTGCTCGATCACTTCACGCTCGAAGAAAGCAGCCACAAGACGGGCGGCCCGGCCCGCTACACGCGTGTCAAGGAAACCGGCGGGCTCCTGGGCTTCATCACACCGCTCACGCATAATTTCTGCGAAGGCTGCAATCGCGTCCGCGTCACCTGCACGGGCACGCTTTACATGTGCCTGGGACAGGAAGATGCAGCCGATCTGCGCGCGCCGCTGCGGGCGTCAGAATCCAACGAGCCTTTGTTCCGTGCCATGGAGGAAGCCATTGCACGCAAGCCCAAGGGCCATGATTTCGTCATCGACCGCACGACACGCATGCCTGCCGTCGGACGGCACATGAGCGTCACAGGCGGTTGAGCCTGTCGGTGACCAATCAATCCTGGATCAACCGCCGCGGCATGATCGCAATGACCGGCGCCACAGCCGGCTTTGCAGTCAATGATGCGATGATGAAACATCTCGTCGTCGTCATGCCTTTGTCCCAGTCCGTCGTCCTGCGCGGCCTCGTCACGATTGCGCTCGCCTTCGCAATCCTTCTCTGGCAGGGCCATGGCGCGCGGCTAGGCGACATCTGGCGACGCGAAGTCATATTGCGGGCCGTGCTCGAAGCCGCTGTCGTCATCACCTATATGCAAGCCTTGCGTGAAATTCCGCTCGGCCTTGCAACTGCGATCCTGCAGGCGACGCCGCTGATGATGACCGCTTGCGCGGCTGTCATCGGCCGCGAAACAGTTGGCATGGCGCGCTGGCTCGCCGTCATTATCGGTTTTGCCGGCGTGATGATGATCGTGCAGCCCGATGCGCAGGGCATATCGCCGGCCATGGCTCTCGCCGTCCTGACGGCGGTCTTTGTCACCGCGCGCGATCTTTCCAATCGCATCGTGCCCCCGCATGTGCCCCTGTTCACCATTGTGCTTGCAGCATCGATTGCCAATGTTGCGAGCGGTGCTGCTTTCAGTCTCGGCGAAACAGAGCCCTGGCGCATGCCTGACCTGTTTGAAACGCTGCTGACGCTGGGCGCCGCGCTCTTCGTTCTGGCATCCACCGCATTGATCACAACGGCGTTCCGGGGCACGGAAGTCTCAGCGGTTTCACCTTTTCGTTATGTCGGCGTACCGGTGGCCCTTGTCATCGGCGCTTTCGCCTGGGGGGAAACCCCCAATCTGCTGGCCGGCGCCGGCATTGTACTGGTGATCGGCGCGGGTCTTTTCGCCATGCAGGATGAGGCGCGACGCGCCCGCCTCGCCCCGCCATCGACACGCTAAAGTATGACGCTTGCCGCGCTGGTAGCCTTTGGTATGAGGTGTTAGGTCTCTAAGACTTTCGAGGCTGCGCCTCGCGCGGGAGGGGATGCCATGCAAAGCTTGCTTGCCGCGAGCCGGTTTGTCGATCGCCTGAATTCTTTCTTCGGGCGCATTTGCGAATTCCTTGTTCTGCTCGTCTGCTTCATCAGCGCCGGCAATGCACTGATGCGCTACACGCTGAACTATAGTTCGAACGCCTATCTCGAAATCCAATGGTATATTTTCGGCGGCGTGGTCCTGCTCGGTGCGGCCTATACATTCCTGCGCAATGAACATGTGCGTGTCGATGTGCTCTATTCGCAGCTCAGCGATCGCGGGCGCATTCTGATCGATCTGTTTGGCATTATCGTTTTTCTCCTGCCCGCGACCGCTCTTCTGGCCTATCTGAGCTGGCCGTTTTTCCTCTCCTCTTTCCGCAGCGGCGAAGTTTCGATGAATGCCGGCGGGCTCATTCTCTGGCCGGCGAAGATTCTTCTGCCGGTCGGCTTTTCATTGCTGTTTCTTCAGGGCCTGTCGGAACTGGTCAAGCGCATGGCAGCTCTTGCAGGGGTGATTTCAATCGACACCAAATATGAAAAGCCGCTTCAATAGACACGTGACGTCAGGAAATATCGCTGCATGTTCTCACATGGTGTAATGCCACCCCTGATGTTTGCCGGCATGATCGCCTTCATGCTGATCGGCTTTCCTGTGGCTTTTTCACTGGCAGCTGTCGGCCTGTTCTTCGGCCTGCTCGGCATATTCACGCAGCATTTCGAATGGAGCTTTCTGCAGGCTTTGCCGCTGCGCGTCTTCGGCATTATCGGCAACGACCTTTTGCTGGCCATCCCCTTCTTCACCTTGATGGGCGCCATCCTCGAGCGTTGCGGACTGGCCGAAGATATTCTTGAGGGCACGGGACAATTGTTTGGCTCGCTGCCCGGCGGCCTGGCTGTCGCAGTCATTCTGGTCGGCGCAGTGCTTGGCGCCATCACCGGCACGGTGGCGGCCTCGGTGATTGCCATGGGCGTGATCTCGCTGCCCATCATGATGCGCTATGGCTATGATCAGAAATTGGCGACGGGCGTCATTGCGGCGTCGGGCACAATCACACAGCTCATTCCGCCATCGCTCGTTCTTGTCGTGCTGGCCGACCAGCTCGGCAAATCGGTTGGCGACATGTATGCGGGCGCGATCGGCCCCTCGCTGCTGCAGGTGACGATCTTCCTTCTCTATATTGCGGGCGTGGCCATCATGCGCCCGCACCTCATGCCGCCCATTCCACAATCGGCGCGCGAACCCATGGGCTGGAAACTGATCAGCCGCATCCTTTGGGGCATGATCCCCTCGCTTGCGCTGATCTTTCTTGTTCTGGGCACGATTTTCATCGGCCTGGCGACGCCCACTGAGGCCGGCGCATTGGGTGCTGTCGGCGCCATGGGGCTGGCTGCCATGCACCGCCGCCTGACATGGGATCTCGTCAAACAGGCCATGGCCTCGACTTCGACGCTGACCGCCATGGTGATTTTCATCCTGATCGGCTCGACCGTCTTTACCCTCATCTTTCAGGGATTGAACGGCGGCCGCTGGATCGAACATATGCTGGCAGGCCTGCCCGGCGGTCAGATCGGCTTCCTCATCTTCGTCAATATCTTCATCTTCATTCTCGCCTTCTTCCTCGATTTTTTCGAAATCGCCTTCATCGTCATTCCGCTGCTGGCGCCGGTGGCGGTGAAACTGGGCATCGATCTCATCTGGTTCGGCGTGCTGATCTGCGTGAATATGCAGACAAGCTTCATGCATCCGCCTTTCGGCTTCGCATTGTTTTACTTGCGCGGCATTGCGCCGCCCGAGATCAAGAGCCGCGACATTTATCTGGGCGCAATCCCGTGGGTGATCATGCAGCTCATTCTCGTGGCCATTGTGATCTTCTGGCCGGAATCGGTGACCTCATGGCTCGACAATGGGCCAAAGGTCGATCCAAGCACGATCCAGATCGATGTTCCGGCCATCAGCGATCTGCCGACAGAATTGAAATTCTGAAACGCCTGAAGACAGATATAAAAAAAGCCCCGGACTTTCGTCCGGGGCTTTTCTTTGATAGGTCCGGTCAGCCGCGTGTGCGCTGGCGAATGATGAAATTGTCGTAATTGGCTTCGGCAACCTGCCACCAGCTATATTGGTCGCTGCGGAAACCCATATAGCTGTCATGCACTTTCTTGAACTTGGCATTTTTGCCGTTCAGATCTGCATAGACTTCATTGGCCGATTTCCAGCAGGCTTCCAGAATTTCCGGCGAGAAAGCGCGCAGACGCGTGCCTGCACCCAAGAGCCGCTTCAACGCGATGACATTGCCATTGTCATATTTGGCCAGCATTTCCTGATTGGCATAGGCGGTGGCCGTGCGCAGGATCGATTGGTAATGTTTCGGCAGCGCGTTGAACTTGTCGAGATTGGTGCAGAAATTGATCATTGCACCGCCTTCCCACCAGCCCGGATAATAATAGAAGGGCGCAACCTTGTTGAAGCCGAGCTTCTCATCGTCATAGGGGCCGACCCATTCGGCCGCATCGATCGTGCCCTTTTCGAGAGAGGGATAAATATCGCCGCCGGCAATCTGCTGTGGCACGACGCCAAGCTTTTGCAAAACAGCACCGCCGAAACCGCCGATGCGAAACTTGAGACCGTTCAGATCGGAAGCCTTGGCGATTTCCTTGCGGAACCAGCCGCCCATCTGGGTGCCCGTATTGCCGGAAATGAAATTATTGACCTTGTAGGGTTCAAGAAATTCATTCATCAGCTGCTCGCCGCCGCCAAACATCATCCAGGCATTTTGCTGGCGCGCGTTGAGACCGAAGGGAACGGCCGTGCCGAAGGCGAAAGTCGGATCCTTGCCCCAGTAATAATAAAGGCAGGTATGGCAGGCCTCGACCGTGCCGTTGGAGACGGCATCCAGCGCCTGCAGCGCCGGGACGATTTCGCCGCCGGGAAAAACCTGCATCTGAAAGCGGCCATCGGTGGCCTCTGACACATATTTGGCGACCGTTTCAGCGCCGCCGTGGATCGTGTCGAGCGAACGCGGAAAGCTGGTGGTCACGCGCCAGCGGATCTCCGGCATGGATTGCGCGATGGCGGGGGTGGCAACGGCTGCTGTGCCAACGGCGGCCAGACCGGCGCCTTTCAGGAACTGACGACGTTTCATGGGCAAATGTCCTCCGCGCAATCTTCGCCTTTTTGGCGATCCCCCGTATGAAACCAATCCAGATTCATTTCGCAATCGGAAAAGCGCCAAGCTTGCGGCTTGATCCTCCACAATAAGTTCATGGGGGAAACTGGGCAGCCAATGGCCGATCCGGCGACCAAAACCCGTCCGCCGGGCGTCTTGACGCGTAGATGCTTGCGATGGCACGCCGTCTGTGGTGGCGTGACCTAAAGGGACAGGCGAGGGAGCTCCTCAATATGGCAAAAGTATCTTTTCTCGGCCTCGGCGTGATGGGCTTTCCGATGGCCGGGCATCTGGCGGCCAAGGGCCATGAGGTCTGCGTCTATAATCGCAACCCGGCCAAGGCGCAGGCCTGGCTCGCCAAACACAAGGGGCGCTCTGCCGCCACGCCGGCAGCAGCCGCTGAAGACGCAGAAATCGTTTTCGCCTGTGTCGGCAATGATGACGATCTGCGCGCTGTCACGACCGGCGCAGATGGCGCTTTTGCCGGCATGACGAGCGGCGCTATTTTCGTCGATCACACAACCGCCTCCGCCGATGTCGCGCGCGAATTGCACGCGCTGGCCAAGGCCAAGGGCGTGGGCTTCATCGATGCGCCGGTCTCGGGCGGACAGGCGGGGGCCGAAAACGGCATTCTCACCGTCATGTGCGGTGGCGAAGCTGATGTTTACGCAAAGGTCGAGCCAGTCATTGCGGCCTTTGCCCGATCCTGCCGTCTGATGGGCGCATCGGGTGCGGGACAGCTGACGAAAATGGTCAATCAGATCTGCATTGCCGGTCTTGTGCAGGGGCTCTCGGAAGGCCTGCATTTCGCCCAGAAAGCAGGGCTCGATCCGGTTACCGTCGTCGAAGTGATTTCGAAAGGCGCGGCGCAAAGCTGGCAGATGGAAAACCGCACGGCGACAATGGTCGCCGACAAATTCGACTTCGGCTTTGCGGTGGACTGGATGCGCAAGGATCTGTCCATCTGTCTGGCGGAAGCGCGGCGCAATGGAGCCAACCTGCCCGTCACAGCACTGGTCGATCAATTCTATTCCGAAGTGCAGAAAATGGGCGGCGGGCGCTGGGATACATCCTCGCTGATGAAGCGCCTCAATCGCTGACAGGGCGCAAAGCACGGGCGGAAGATCGGCCTCAAAGCACGGGGCCGCTCTTCTGCACGATCCGGCAAAGGCCGATGGCCGCCTGAGATTCACGAGCGAGGGTTAACGCGCCAAGCCTTATCGGCCGGGCCAAAGGCCGCGCAATGGTGCCAAAACGAGGCTTCTCAAAAAGCCAAAGAGTCTCGATTGGCAGGCATTTTGGATCTTTTTGACGCTTCGGCAGTGCGCTTCGCAGCCTCTCGTTTGCAGAGCGAAAAAGCTTAAAACTGCTCATTCCGTGAAAGAAAGCCGTTAAAGTTTCCCCTTCATCTTGGGCCTCATGTTCTGGACCATCCAGTTGCGTGCGTCATGAGTGAAGCTTCAGCCAAAGGAAAGAGCCCCCGTTTTGCCGGCACCACATTGGGCCGGCTGAACGCGCGTCCGCGCTTTGGCGCATCTGGCACCGGCAACCGCGCTTTCGATCTCGAACTTTTGCGGCTCTTTGCCCAAAGCCGCATGGCCTCCGTGCCGGCGCTCGCCTCCATTGCGTTGCTCGTCGCCATTATGGCGATCATCTGGGCCGACCCGGTTGATGTTCTGGTCTGGCTGGGTCTTGCCTGGGCCTGCCAGCTCATTTCCTTCAAGGCGGCAAAGCAGCTCGTCGCCTGTCGCGAGGCCGATGTCATCGTCGCCATCTGGCGGCGTCGCTTCATTGCAACGGAAGCCTGCCAAGGCCTGATCTGGGCCATTCTGCCGGTGCTCTTCCTCGATGCGACGAATGACAATGCCCGCATCTTCGTGCTCTTCGTGCTGATGCTGATTTCGGCGCTCATGTCGCTTGTCTCGGCAACGCTGCCGCTGGCCGTCTATGCGGGCCTCGCGCCCATGACGATTGCCGTCATCCTCCACATGCATCCGATCTGGCAGGAACAGACATGGCCGGTGGCGATCATTGCCAGCGGTGCGCAATTCTTTTTCATCCTGCTGGCGCGACGCCTTTATGCAACAAGCGTCTCGAGCCTTTCCTTCCGGCTCGAAAAAGACATGCTGATCGCCGAGCTTGAAGAGGCCAAGGCCAATTCCGATGAAGCGCGCGAACGGGCCGAGGAAGCCAATCTCGCCAAATCGCGTTTTCTGGCGACCATGAGCCATGAATTGCGCACGCCGCTCAATGCCATTCTCGGCTTTTCCGAAGTGATGAAAGGCGAGCTTTTCGGCCCGCATGGCGTGGCCGCCTACAAGGAATATTCCAACGACATCCACGCCAGCGGCCAGCATCTCTTGATGCTCATCAATGAGATTCTCGATCTTTCGCGCGTTGAGGCCGGTCGTTACGAATTGCGCGAAGAGCCTGTCTCTCTCGCCCATGTCGTCGAAGATTGCCTGCATATTCTGTCGCTGCGCGCGCAAAAGCGCGGCATCGTCATTGCCGAAGCAATCGAAGGCGAATTGCCGCGCTTGTGGGGGGATGAGCGCGCGCTTCGCCAGATCACGCTCAATCTGCTGACCAATGCGATCAAATTCACACCGCCGGGCGGAAATGTCTCGCTCAAATGCGGCTGGACGCAATCGGGCGGACAATATTTGTCGATCCGCGACACGGGACCGGGCATTCCCGCGCATGAAATCCCGGTCGTTCTGTCTTCTTTCGGTCGCGGTTCGCTGGCGCAGAAAAATGCTGAAGAAGGCTCGGGTCTTGGCCTGCCCATCGTCAAGGGGCTCGTCGATCTGCATGGCGGCACATTCACCATCGATTCCGAGCCACGCCGCGGCACGGAAGTGACTGTCATCTTCCCCGCTGAACGCGTCATTGCAGCACTCGCGCCCATCGACATGTCGCCCGATCATCGCGACGTGCGCGCAGCTGCCTGAGCCCTTCAAGCGCAGCTCACGACTGGCTTTCGCCGGGCGAGCGATTATGGTGGGCCTGACAGACGCTGGAACCGGATGACATGAAACGCTTCATTGCGACCCTCTGCCTTGCCCTCGCCTTGGCTCATCCGTTGACGCTGGCCGCACAACCGGCAGCACCTGCAGCACCGCCGCCAGTCCAAGGCGGCGAACGTCTGCGCCCCCTGCCCGCCAATGCCACGACCAAGCACAGCATTGATCTGGGCGGGCGCAAGATGAGCTTTAGCGCGACAGCAGGAGCCATCCGCCTGTTCGATGCGCAGCAGGGCAGTCCGCAGGCCGATATTGCCTTCATCGCCTTTGCGCGCGACGAGATGAATCTTGCGCAACGGCCGGTGACTTTCGTTTTTAATGGTGGGCCTGGCTATGCATCGGCATGGCTCAATCTCGGCGCGCTCGGACCATGGCGCCTGCCGATGGATGCAGCCTCTGCCATTCCCTCCGCCTCGCCGGTGACGCGCGACAATCCTGAGACATGGCTCGAATTCACCGATCTTGTTTTCATCGATCCGCCGACAACCGGCTATAGCCGCATTCACGGCGGCGACGATCTGCGCCGCCGTTTCTTCAGCGTCGATGGCGATATCGATGTGAATGCCGCCGCGATCCGCCGATGGATCGAGGAAAATGGCCGCATGGCCTCACCCAAATATATTGCGGGCGAAAGCTATGGCGGCTTTCGCGCACCGCGTCTGGCCCATGCGCTGCAAACAGATCAGGGCTATGGCGTGTCCGGCCTTGTGCTGATTTCGCCAGTGCTAGATTTTTCGCGCTTCAATGCACGCAATAGCCTGCTCGATCATGTGGCGCGCCTGCCCTCCTATGCTGCCTCCGCGCGACAGAAGGATGGGCGCACAATCACGCGCGAAAGCATGGCTGATGTCGAAACCTATGCGGCGGGTGAATTTCTGGCCGATCTCATGCGAGGCGTGAAAGACGAGGCCGCACTCGGGCGCCTGACGGGGCGCGTCTCCGAATTGACCGGGCTCGATCCCAAACTCGTGCGCAATCTTGCAGCACGCATTCCCTCGCAGATTTTCCTGCGCGAATTGCATCGCAATGAAAAGCGTATCGGCAGCCAATATGATGCACTCGTCACCGGCGCCGATCCCGCGCCCTTCTGGTCGCGCTCGGACGCTGATGACCAGATGCGCCTCGGCCTGCATGCGCCGATCATCTCGGCCATGGTCTCGCTCTATCAGGACAGGCTGAACTGGAAAGTTGAGGGCGCGCGCTATGCTTTCTTGAGCGACCAGGCCTCACGCCAATGGGATTGGGGACGCGGCGGCGCGGAATCGGTGAGCGCCTTGCGCCAGTCGCTCGGGCTCGATCCCAATATGCGCGTGCTCGTCGTGCACGGACTGACAGATATTGTGACGCCCTATTTCGAAACGAAAATGGTGCTCGACCAAATCCCCGATATTGGCGCGCCGGGACGGCTGCAATTCAAAGTCTATGCAGGCGGCCATATGTTCTATTCGCAGGACGCCTCACGCCGCCAGTTCCGCGACGATGCGCGGGGGATTTACAAATAATCCGGTCATTGCGAGCAAAGCGAATCCATTACGCCTGCCAATGACAATGCGCCTTTAGCCCTTCCCCGGCACTTTCGCCTGATCGAACGTCGCCATGTCTCGATGGCAGGCGAGGGCTGCTTTCATCAGACCCACGGCCAGCGCCGCGCCTGTGCCCTCGCCAAGCCGCATGCCGAGATCGAGCAAGGGTTTTTTGCCCAAACGGCGCAGCACATCGGCATGCGCACCTTCGGCCGAAACATGGCCTGCAATGCAATGATCCAGCGCACGATCGTCGATGGCATGCAGAATGGCAGCGGCCGCGGTCACGACATAGCCATCGAGCACGACAGGAATGCGCTCCATGCGCGCCGCCATAATCGCGCCTGCAATGGCTGCAATCTCGCGCCCGCCAAGCCGACGCAAAACCTCGAGCGGATCGGACAAATGTCCCCCATTGAGCGCCACGGCGCGTTTCACCGCATCGACCTTGCGGATCAGCGTTGCATCATCGACGCCCGTGCCGCGCCCAACCCAATCTTCCGCACGACCGCCATAGAGCGCGTGATAAATGGCTGCTGCAATCGTCGTATTGCCGATGCCCATTTCACCCAGACAAAGCAGATCGGTTCCGCCCGCAATCGCTTCCATGCCAAAGGCGAAAGTTGCAGCGCAGGCTGCCTCATCAAAAGCCGGCTCCTGCGTAATGTCATTTGTGGGATAATCGAGCGCGAGCTCGAAGACCTTGAGCCCAATGTCATAGGTCGCGCAGATCTGGTTGATGGCTGCGCCGCCGGCGGCAAAATTTTCCAGCATGGCGCGGGTGACTTCCGGCGGATAGGCGCTGACGCCTTGCGCCACCACGCCATGATTGGCGGCAAAGACAGCCACCATAGGGCGCAAAATGGTGGGCTTGGATTTGCCCTGCCAGGCGGCCAGAAATTCAACGCATTGCTCCAGCCGTCCCAGCGCCCCAGCGGGCTTGGTCAATTGCGCCTCGCGCGCCTGAACCTCTTCGGCCATGGGCGTGGCCGCTTCGGGCATTTGGGGAAACAAATTGCGGATATCGTCGAAAGGCAGACCGGTGGCGGACATGAATGACCCATCAAAGTGATTGGCCGCTGTTTAAGCGCTCGGGCGCGGGAACTCAAATGAGCGGCCATTTCATCCCCCGCCCCGACTCAGGCAAGGTCGCGCCATGACAAATCTGTCCCTGCCCCTGCGGCTCGCCGCCGATCTTCTCGCCTGCCTGCGCTTTTATTCGCGCCTGCCGGTCCCCGTCTTTGCTTTCGAGACGGCGCCCTATGCCATGCTCGATTTCGCCCGCTCCGTCCGGCTTCTGCCTCTGGCGGGTGCCATTATCGGATCGGTTGGGGCGGGCGTGCTCACGGGCAGTGCTGCGGCCGGCCTGCCGCCGCTCGCCTGCGCCGCCTTTGCTCTGGCCGCCCTCCTGCTCACCACCGGGGCCTTCCATGAGGATGGCTTGGCCGACAGCGCCGATGGGCTAGGCGGCGGGGTCACGCGCGAGCGCAAGCTCGAGATCATGAAGGACAGCCGGATCGGCACTTTTGGCGGGGCAGCACTTGTCTCCTCCCTGCTCCTGCGCACGATCCTGATTGCCGAACTTCTCACGCTGTTTGGCGCGGAACGGGCAGCCCTGCTGATCATTGCAGCCAATGCCGCCTCCCGCGTTGCGGCTCTGACGCCCCATTATCTGCTGCCCCCCGCCCGAACCGATGGGGCAGCCTGGGCGGCGGCGCGCCCCCTGCCCGCAACCCTTGCCATAGCCGGGATATTGGCCAGCGCCATTGTTCTGGCGCCTAGCCTTGCCGGCGTGTCGCTCATCGCCCTTTTCGCCGGTTTGGCCGCCATGCTGGCGGGGGCCGGCATCATGACCGAGATTGCGCGCCGCCAGATCGGCGGCCAGACCGGGGACATCGCCGGGGCGTCACAACAAATTGCGGAAATCTTCTTTTTTGCAATTCTCGCCAGCCGCCTGGCGCATTAGACAGGCAGCATGAAACAGATCGCCAGCCCCTGCGTGAATATTTGCACCCTCGATGTCGCGGGCACGATCTGCCTCGGCTGCGGCCGCAGCCGTGAGGAAATCGGCACCTGGATGATCATGAGCGAGCAAGAACGCGCCGCCATCATCCAGCGCCTCGCAGAAAGAAAAAGCGAGACGCGGGCCTAAAAGCCCAAAATGCTCGCCAGAAAGCGCAGCGACACCAGAAGCAGGAAAATGCCGAAGGCGAGTTCGAGTTTGCGCTTGGTGAGCGCATGGGCGAGCCGCACGCCCAAAGGTGCCGTGAGAACGCTCACCGGCGCAAAGGCGATAATACCGATCAAAGAGACGAAACCCAGCGACAGCGGCGGCAAATGCGGCTTGTCCAGACCGGCAAGCGCATAACCGATCGCGCCGGGGATCGAAATCAGAATGCCGACGCCCGACGATGTCGCCACCGCCTGATGGATCGTGCGATTGTAAAAGCTCATATACATGGTCGCGAGCTGTCCGCCGCCAATTCCCATCAGCGCCGAGAGCACGCCATTGACGAAGCCGAAGGCGCGTAACCGCGCCCCCCAAGGCACATCATCGGCAAGTTTCCATTTCAGATTGCCGATCAGTCGCGCAGCGCTCGTGCCGGCAATGACGACAAAGACGATCTTGAAAACTTCCGGCGGCGCAAAACGCGCCAAAGCGCTGCCGATCAAAACGCCGATGAGTGTCGGCAGAGCCCAGGCACGCAAAATATTCATATCGGCAGCCCCGCGCGCGTGGTGGGCGCGAAATGACTGGATCGAGGTGGGAATGATAATCGCAAGCGATGTGCCCACGCAGAGCGGCATGCGCGTTTCTTCCGGCACGCCGAGAAAGCGGAACAATTCATAAAGAACCGGCACGATCAGCGCCCCGCCGCCAACGCCGAAGACGCCGGCCAGAATGCCGGTCAGGGCACCGGCCGCAGCCAGTGCGGCAGCAAGGAAGGCGAGTTCGGTCAGGGAAGCGTCCATTGGGGATCCAGCAGCTCAAGGCCCCGCTTCATGGGCCATAAGCGCCGATCCCGCAACCCCGGTCTCAATGAATGGGGCTGGCTACGGCAATCTCCGTCCCGAGGGGGGCGATCATCATGTCGATTTCGGCCCGCGCGCTGCAAATGGCGGCGCAGGCGGCCAAAGCTTCTGCGCAGGCGGCCAGATCGTCCCGAGGGGCGCAGGCCAAAGCCGTCCGTTCGCAAATCTCGACGCAGACCCGTATCGCCATATCGCGCAGATCGGGCAGCCGCTCCAGACAATCAGCGCTCAAATTGCAGACACGGGCCGCCTCGCCGAGCGTGGCCTCAAGGCCTGCATCTCCCTCGCCACCGTGCAGAAAGACCAGAGCTTCGCCGCAGGCGCGGGCGGCATCGCGACAGGATTCGATTTTCGACCCCGTCATGGCATCGATTGTCATGCATGGCTCCAGCAAGACTCGAGGGCACACACCCTCCGCCCCTTACAACGCCGCAGCCGTCTCAGGGTTGCGCACATGGGCAAGAGCTTCGCGAATAACCTCAATGCCGGCCCCGCGCACGGGCGCCTTTGTCGCCAATGTTCGACGAAAAGCGCGCGCACCATATTTGCCGGAAAAAAGGCCAAGCATATGCCGCGTCATGTCATGCAGGCGGATGCCCTCCGACAGCCGCGCTTCGACATAGGGAATAAAGGCCTCAACGGCCGCAAAGGAATCCGCAACGGGCGCGGGCGCGCCAAACAGCAAGGGATCGACGCCGAGCAGAAGATCGGGGTTCTGATAGGCCGCACGGCCAAACATCAATCCATCAAGCGCATCGAGATGTGGCTGCGCCGCTTCAATATTCTGCAAGCCGCCATTGAGAGCGACCGGCAAATCCGGGAAATCATGCTTGAGACGATGCACGATCTCGTAATCGAGCGGTGGAATGTCGCGATTTTCCTTCGGGCTCAATCCCTGCAGCCAGGCCTTGCGGGCATGGACGATGAGCGCATCGACGCCGGCCTCCACAACACATGTCGTCAAGGCCCAGAGCGCCTCATCGGGCTGCTGATCGTCAACGCCAATGCGGCATTTGACTGTGACGGGAATACGCACTGCCGCCTTCATTGCTGCAACGCAATCGCCGACAAGCTTTGGCTCGCGCATCAGACATGCACCGAAAGCGCCATTCTGCACACGGTCGGACGGACAGCCGCAATTGAGATTGATCTCGTCGTAACCGAAATCTTCGCAAATGCGCACGCTCATGGCCAGAGCCGCAGGATCGGAACCGCCGAGCTGCACGGCAACAGGATGTTCCACATCGCTGAAGCCCAGCAAGCGCTGGCGGTCGCCATGAATGATCGCCCCGGTAGTGACCATTTCCGTATAGAGCAGAGCATGGCGCGACAAAGTGCGATGAAGGACACGGCAATGCCGATCCGTCCAATCCATCATCGGGGCGACAGAAAAGCGCCAGCGCGCCGCGCCCCCGTCTTTCGCAATTTCACCCACCTGGAGCCACACCTTTGCCGGTCATCCGGGCGCACCGACCGCCCGCGGCTCCGTTTTGCCCAGAAGATGCCCGAAGCGCAAGCGCAGGCTTTCACACCTCATACATGCGCAACAGCCGCTCGATCTCGGGGATCGCATGTTTGGTGAGATCCTTGTTGATCTCGGCGCGAATATGTTTGCGGGCTTCTGGCGATAATTTATCGCGCAATTCGCCCAGCGTTTTGGGCGGCGCGATCAGGATGAGTTTTTTGAAAAGCCCCTCCTGTGCAGCGCGATTGATCTGCGCGGCAATGTCATGGGCAAAGCGCATTTCATCCAGCTCATGCCAATCGGTCTGCTCGTAAGAGCTGCGGGCATGCGACATGCTGGTAAAAGTGCGCCCCGGCCGGTCGGTGCCCTGCTCGTGATCGGCCGCGCTGGTCTGCACCCGCACCGAGAGCGCCCGCAGATTGAGCAGATCCGGATCGCCCTCATTGGTCAGAAACAGAGCCTTCTTTCCGTCGCCGACAAGAACCCAGTCGCCGTGAGCAACATGCAGCAAGGGCATGAACAAGACCTCCGCCTGTCTTCGGGGAACGCAGGCCGCTCAAGCCGGTTCCGCTCCCGCAAGCAAAGACAAGCTCCGCTCAAGCTAGCGGTATCAAGGTGACTGCGTTCCTTCCGAGGACGACCTCCGAAACTTGGCCGTTGCTTGCAGCGGTTTTTTTCGTCCAGGCGTGCAGCGCATCAATGATCGTGATCATCCTCATCAGGCTCGGGGCCCATGGCATGGCGCATGTAATGGGGGAGATCCTGCTTGATGCCGGCAAGTTCGGCCGATGCATGGGCCTGACCCAAGCCTACCTGAACCTGCGCATCTGCGAGAACCTGATTGACGGTCTCCTTGGTGAGAAGACCGCGCAGCATGAGGGTCGTCAGCACAGTCTTGATCGTGCTGCTTAACGCCTCCACACGCTGCTCGAGCGCTGCAATACGCATTGCCGGATCATCGGCCTGTCCCATTCCATCCTCCTTCGCCGATCCGATTTCGGAAATCTTCGACGCTTCCAAAGACCCCGCCCGTGCGTTTGTCACAGGTCAAGGCCCAAATACCGGACCTGACATAGAACGACACGATCGCGGTGTCACGCACACAAGCCAGGAGATACACACATGGCCCTCAAGGACATCCTTCTCCTCCTTCCCACCGGCGGCGAAGCGCAGGCTGCAGACGCCTATGCCATGGCCATGGCCGAGCGCTTCGGCGCACATCTGACCGCTGCCGGCGTGACCTTTGAAATGGTCCTGCCGGCCGGTTTCGCCGGCGAATATCCCTATGAGGCGCTGGCTGCCCTGAGCGAGCAATCGCGCCAGCGCGTCACCCAGGCCTATGAAAAATTGCGGGCCGGCGGACCACCGACCCTGCGCGGCGAGTTTCTGCAGATCGACGCCCTGCCGGGACAGGCACGCGATAATTTTGCCCGCCTTGCGCGCCATTTCGATCTGACAATCGTCGGACAATCGAAGGAAGATGCAACCGACGATGCATCGCTGGCCCAAGCCGCGCTCTTCGACTCAGGCCGCCCCGTGCTCTTTGTGCCTCACATCCAGACGGGCGCGCCGCATTTCAGGCGCGTGCTCGCCGCATGGGACGGAAGCCGCGGCGCCGCGCGCGCCATTTGGGATGCCATGCCGCTGCTGCAACAAGCTGAATTGATCGACGTGGTGACCATTTCCGATGCGCATACATCCTACCGGGAATTGCCCGGCTTCAACATCACACGCCATCTTTCCCGCCACGGATTGAATGCGGAATTAAAGCGCTTGCCGCTGTCCGGCGATATTGGCGAAACCTTGCTCTCTTACGCCGCCGATGCGGGATCGGACCTTTTGGTCATGGGCGGCTATGGCCATTCGCGCCTGCGCGAATTTGTGCTGGGCGGCACGACGCGCACCATTCTGCAATCCATGACGCTGCCGGTTCTGATGTCGCATTAAAGCCGTGCAGCAAGAAAAGCCCCGGCCAGCGCCGAAAGCAGCAAAAGCAGATCGTGCAGGGCCAAAACAAAACGCGGCGGATTGGCTTGCTGCAGCCAGAGCGACGAGGCAGCTGTTGCCAGCGACCAGCCAATCGCGAGCACCACAAGACCGAGTGCAATTCCAAAAGCCTCGGACGCGCCGCCGAGCAAAGGCCGAGATGCGATCACAAGAGCAAGGCCGATCAGCGCCGTTGCCTTGATCCCCGGAAAGCGCGCCAAAACACCCATTCCGAAACCCGGCGCATACATGGCGACCACATGCCAGGCCAGAAAACCCGCAACGCCGGCTGCCGGAATGCCGCAAGACAGAATGGCCGATGGTGCAGCCAGCATGAGCGCGCTCATGCCAAACCATGCTGCAGCAGCAACAATGGTCGGTGCGAAAGCCTCGCGCAGATCATAGGCGCGTGAGGGCGAAGCCACGCCCAGCGCTTCATGCGGGCCCCAGAACATGGACAGCGCCAGCACACACACCTGCACCAATGCAGCGGCACATGCAGCCGGAATGAAAATGGAGCTGGTGGCGAAAAATGCGCCCGCACCAATGATCGCTGGACCGAGAAGACCCGCAAGCGCACCCGAGCCTGTCCAGCCCCCTTTTTATGTACCAGTGATTTGTGGATTTACTAAGATGGTTTCAGGGACCGGCGGCCGCATGCCGAGGGCGTGATGAGGTCGGATATGATTGTATTGTTTGAGCCATTGATTGATGACAGTTTGGGCCTGGTGGGTGGTGCTAAACCATTCGGCGTTGAGAACCTCTCTGCGAAGGGTTCCGTTGAAGCGCTCGTTGTA
>Ga0315908_10001128_pt1 | contig 20409 bp, 6 predicted proteins | sample LakEriMetagenome_12_FD_203520 | JGI IMG/M metagenome (GOLD analysis project Ga0315908, IMG submission 203520) | Freshwater fungal communities from buoy surface, Lake Erie, Ohio, United States - Buoy 4 MA124 | ecosystem: Environmental > Aquatic > Freshwater > Lake > Lake biofilm | place: USA... | reverse complement strand
TAAGTAATTAAATCTACGTTAATTATTTAAGGGAAGATTTATTTTTAATTTATAATCAAATTAATTAAATATTTAAGGAAAAATATTGTAAGTAGAAAGGAATCAAAAATATATGATTTAAATTTTCGACAATAAATTTAATTAATAATAGTAATAAATTATTTTATCAAAATAATTTTCTTCAAATACTTAAGGATAAATAAAAATTAATGAAAATATCAACTCTAAGAATTTATACAATATTCTAGGATATTAGGTTGAATTAATGAAGATATAAAACAATATAATTGTTGCAAGTGGTCAGATAATATTTTCATTAGAAAATAAAATGAAACCATTATAGTTTTTAAATTTTAATTTACAAAAATAATCAGTATAAAAATATTAATTAAATTTTAAGATTAATTAAGAATAAATAGATAAATAAACACTAATAATAAATTAAGAGAAGTAAATTTTGATGAATAATTTAACAGTTTTAGATTAATATGATTTAGGTGATATTAGTTAGAATAAAGAAAATTAATATAATAATTTTGAAAATAAGTTAGATAATTAATTAATATAGAATAGGAATAAACAAATATCAGATAATAGTTATTTGATTTTTGAATAATAAAAACCTTAAAATTAGGCTACAATTTAAAATAATAACAAAATGATGAATATTTTTTTGAAAAAAAATAGTAAATATTAAATTATATAAAATAAATAGATGATTATATAAATAAAAATATATTAAATAAATAATTAAAATAAAATCTGTAAGAAAATTAGATGATAGACTATTAAAAAGAAAAATTAAAAAAAGATTTAAACAATTTAGATTTCAAATACACTGATATTTAATAGTAAGATAAAAAATAATTATAAAATTAAAATAAAATTGATTTATTTTTAGAATAAAAATTACCAATTTAATAATTAGATTAATAATAAATTGTTGAAAATTAATAAAATTATGAAATAACAGATTTAAATCAAATTTAAAAAATACTTAAAGAAAAAGAAGCAAAAATTCCATAAATAAATCATAATTATCTAGAAAAATAAAATAAAATTTTTGATGACTAAAAAAATAAATTGATAATATTTAAATATCCTCCTTTACAATAAAATTAATTAATTTAAACAAATCAAATTGATTTTTTAAATAAATAAACAATAGGTAATATATTTGATTAGAAAAATTTATTTATTCAGCCAATTGATTAGATTTAAAATTAATAATAAAAATGTAAAAATTATTATATTATTAAAAGAGAAATATAATTAAAAGGAAAAAAATAATTTATTCAAATAATAATTGAAGTTTGATGAATTAATCAATTAATTACCTCATTTTAGATAAAAAATTGATAGTTAATTCGGATTAAAAAATTAAGTAGTTAAATAAAAATATAATTTTTAAATAAAAAATTAGTTAAATAACGATTAAAATAATGATATTAAAAAATTCAAAACTAATTTGGAAAACATAGTTAAAGATAATTTTAATGAAAAACTTAAAATAATTGAAGCAAAATCACATTGATAATACTATAATAATTAAATATATTAATATAAATAAAAATAAAATAATAGAAGTAGAGATAAATATATATAAAATTATTAATATTAAAATGGATTTTAAAAATTCTTATTATTAAATAGAAAAGAAACTAGAATAAGATTAAGAAAAAAATTAAATGTAATAATATCAAGACTATAAAAAGCTATCAATTTAAAAAAATTTAAACTAAAATAGATTTCATAATAAGTTTGAATATGATTAACCAGTAAATACTCATTAGAAAAAAAGAAAATAAAGTAAGTAAGATTCCCAAGACAAAAGAATATATTCTTGCGGATGTGGCAAATCATATTTATCGTATCCTGCTCTTTACACTCATTTGAAATAAAAACATGAAAGTACAACTCCTCCAGGCACTGTCTTTCCTAATACATTAGGTAAGGGAAAAAAAGGAAGACCCAAAGTATTCATTTTATTTATTTTATAAGAATTCAGATAAAATTCAATTGAATAATTTTGATGATAATTTGACTGAATTATCTGAAGAGTCAATTGATCCTATAAGTGAAATTGTTTATTATTTAAAAGGAAAAACTTTGAAAAAAGAAGTATATATTATTCAAATATTTTTTATTCTAGGAAAATTTCTCTTTTGGAAATTTAGATTAAAAATACGATTTATTAAAATCCTTTCCATTAAATATGTTTAAAGAATACAATGATGATTTTTAAATAATTTATAGTAATTTAAAATAACTGATAGAATAAAATAATTAATAAAAAGAATTAAGTTATTATATAAAAAATGATGATATTAATTAAGATAAATTAATAAAATTTTGTAGTAATGAAAATTAATTATAATTGAATTGCAATACCATATTTTCTATTTTTTTAAGATAAATAAGTTAGTTTGTAAATAAGGAAATTTATATTGAATTGTGTATATTTATAACTTTTTATTGGTAATTTTTAAATTATATTTTAGAAAATGTTTGAATAAACATGGATGGAATATTAAATAGCAATTATTTCAATAATAAGGAAAAGCAAATTTAAATTTGGATTAAATAAAATTAGAATTTTGTTAAGAAAATGATGCTGAATTAATTCCTTAAGTTTTTAATATATTTATTTCAGAATTTATATAAATTTTTGAATAGAATTTTATTAATAAGGAATATATTTTGTTTGGAAATCTTAAATCTTAAGATATAAATAATAATAATAACTTACTATATTTAACTAATCATTTCATAAATTGGTTATATAACAAAAGATTCATAAGTCAGAGTATAAATTTTAATTAAGATTTAATTAATGCTTGATTTTTTTATTAAAATATTTTTCAAATTTGTAAAAATAATATTTTTTTTAAATTAAATATATTCATTAAAAATAAATATTTAATTATTATTAAATAAAAATAATTATAAGCAATCAAATTTTATTTTTTGTTGATTTCCTAACTTAACTTTTAATCGAAGTTTTTAATAAAGATTTTTTATTACATTTTTCAGAAAATTCACTTTAATTTTTTTTTTAATTATGTTAACTATTAATAATATTTTTATTATTGTTATCAATATTTTTAAAAAATTTAGTCATCTTTGCAAATTATATAAATTCATTCTCATCAAAAAAATTCAGCTCTTCAGAATATTAATATAATGTCATTTTACTTGCAATAAATTTTTAATCTTTTCTTACTTATTATCTTATCCATATTCTGAATAAAATAGAAGCATCCTTTAATTTTATCCAACTTTACAAGCTTTTAAAAAAAGGCTCAGCCTATATATATTTTCTGGTGAAGGGAACTTTAGTAACAATGATTCTTTTTATTATTTATAATTTTACTAATATTATTTTAATGATGCTTTTGAAAACAAATTTAAATATTATGTATAAATAACAAATATTTAATATTAAAACGAAAATAAGAAAAATTATCGATAGAACTTATTTAAAAGTGTCAATATCACTAAAGAAGTATATTCCAAGAACATTAAAAACACAAACCATATTAGTTAAACATTCTAAAGTATTTAATGTTATTGAAATAAAAGGTTATCTCCTAATAATTTATGATTAATAATAAATTAAAACAAAACAAAAGCTCAAAATTTAAATTTTCAAGTAACTTTTATAGAAAACCTAAATAAAAAATAGAATACATCTTATAAGAGTTTTATATATTTCCCAATAAAAGCAGTTGGAATTATATTCATCATATATGAAACCAAATTTCATATTGAATTCAATCTTTTGTAAATTTAATAAATTTTTCTTCAAATACTAAACAAAAGAAATAGGAACTATAAGCCCCCAAAAAGTTAATGAAGGAAAATAAAAAAACAAAACCATATTTTTGTATTGATCTGTATAACATTTATAATTTAAATCTGCAAAAATATATTCATTTACACCTATTTTTTCACATGAAACTCCATCAATCAAATTCTTTATTATATCAGGTTAAGCTAAATAGACAAAAATACACATTGCTACTATATAAATATCCCTATTGACTTAATATTTTTTGTAAAAGGCCCACATATTTTCTATAATAATAAAAACTAATAAATTAATAAAAGGCACAAAATTGATAATAATATGTTTGATGTAAAAAATAGGTATTCCCATTTGAAAACTTGAGATTAAACAATCAATAGAATATAATCCAGTTGAACTTGGTGATGTTGAACCTCCTGCTAATAATTATATGTTAGTTACTATGTTAATATTATTTAATAATTCTAACTTTATACTCATCACAAATCCTATTACTTATAAATATAATAACATTATTTTAAATATGATAACTATATCTATATCATCTTAAAAATCTATCTTAAATTTGAATAAATAATCAAAAAAATAATTTTACTTAAAAAACTTTTTTAATTGTATTTTCATATCAAATGAATCCTCATTAGGTTAATTATTAATTGTTAATTAAATATTAATATCATTTAATTTTTAATCATCATTTTTTGTTTGTAAATTTTTTTATGGGCCAATTTATATTGGAAAGATGGTCTTTCCTGTTAATTATAGTATTTGTTTATTCTAATTAACTTTTTTAAAACACATTTTATATCTTAATTAAATATTTAAATCAGATATAGATGAGAATCTATTGATAAATTTTTAAATCTATTTTTTTTTTCGATCAGCCATTTAGGCATTAATTGAAACTAAAGATATTGATGTTTAAACAATAAGTACAATGATAAGAATTAATTAATTTTATAAATTATTAGAACAAGTTTAACATTATTAATTGGATGAACTACTATATCTTTGTCCCCATTTTTCTCCATAATAATCACATGATTTACAATTAGCGCCTATATGACCCTAAGCACACAAATCATCACCAGCCATATACCTATTATATTTATAAATATTTGATCATTTATTTTAATTTAAAATTAATATATTTATTTATTATTATATTTATTGTTTTCATTTAATTATATATTTTTATATTTATTATTATTAAGAAAATATAATTATACTTATAATATTTATTACCTTTTTTCAGGATTATCAGCATTACAAAAAAGAGGATAAGAATTACATTGTGCAATATCATATATATTATTTGTAGATCCTCTCCAATAATATTTTTTCAATTTCGTCTTGTTTCCGCCATCACATTATTCAAATGCAACAACAGTTTAACAACTTTAACATTATTAATCAGTTTAAAATGAAAAACTATTATTTTAACAAACAGTACAATAATTATCATTAGGATTCTTATACTCTCCCGATATACATTCTCTAAATGATAAAGTCAAAAGAAACATATAATTTTGAACATATTTTTTATTTATATCATCCCAAATTTAAATATCAGGTGTATGAATTTATAAAACTTCATTAAACTTTGGATTTGGATTACCATACAAATAAAAATTATTCATATTTATTATACCATTTGTTAATTGTTTGTTGGTAAAATTTTCTAATTTTACTACCGGTTATTTAAATTTATATTCATATTATTATTATTATTTAAATTCCATTAATAATCCAGTATCATTAGATAAAGTAAATTATTTGATTATTTAATCATTTTCATCTAATAATGAAAAACTAAAATATTGATATTAATAAACAGGTGGGAAATTTAATAACGTAAATTTATCTTTATATTATTAGTTATTGTAATTTATCACTAAAGCGGTGGGATAAGAAAAGGAATTATTTGAATTTAAGTATGCTGTATTATTAATAAAAGTATTGCTTGTATTTTTAACTGCATAATTCAAATAATAATATGCACCACCTACACTAGCATTATTATTTGTGAAATTATTATTTTAAAATTGTTTGGTAATAACTTTATCAAAATATATGGATCCTCCATAACTGGCATTATTATTATAAAATTTATTATAAGTTATAGTAGCATTATTAATATTTTTTAAAAAAACAGCACCTCCTTAATAAGCTGTATTATTTTCAAAAATATTATTTCAAATATCAACATAAGAATTGATAGATTAAGTTTCAGCAAAAATACATCCTCCCATATAGCCTAAATTATTTTTAAATATATTTTAAATTAAACTAAGATTTGAATCTTATGAATATAAAATTGATCCCATACTTACTCTTTTTCCAGAGTAAATATTACTTGCATTATTTAAATTCATATTTATAATACTATTTTTTATATTAAATAAACCAAATTTGTGTTCACCAATTTAAGCTGAATAATCCAAAGAATTAAAAATATTTATTTAAAATGCTTTATTTACAATTTTAATATCATTAATATTATCAAATTTATTATTAACAATATCTGCATAAGAACTATCAATTTGAAAAACACCGCTTTCCGTATTTGAAATATTAGAAAATTCTGAATTTTAAATCAATAATTTAGACTATTAATTAACTGTTAATACGTTAATAATATCAATATCAGAATCAATATAAAAGTATGGAATATTTTAAAAAGTACTATTTAAGATTTAAAGAAAAATTTGAGTAACTTATATTAAAGGACTTGTTAATAAATTGTATTTAAATATTTAAATAATATTTTTTTAATCTAATTATTTTGTTTTATAGTCATCAAAAAATTATTTTATTGATTTGTCAACCTATTCTATTAAAACAATATTTAAAAAGTATTAAAATTAGTATAAAATATCATTATTATTTAAAGAGATATTAAATATAGTAACATTGATATTATATGTGTTATAATTTTTCTATTTTTCACTAATTTACTTATTTTAAATTTAAAAAAATTATTAATTAAATTTTATTTCTTCTAAAATTTAAATTTATCCTTAAGGTTTTTCTACATATAATAAAGATGATTATGAATTAGAATGAATATTAAAGAATTATGAATTATTAATATAAATAGATTAATTCTAGTATGGAACAATATAAATAGCTGCTCCAATTTATTAAGAAATTATATTAGTAAATATGGATTAATTAATTGCAATTGTTGAATTTTATAAACTTTTAGAAAAGTCAATGAAAATGGCTGATTATTTGTATAAAGAATATATATTAGTAAATTTTGAGTTTTAAATAAGTATATTTGAAGTGCCTTTTCCCTAAAAATTAAGAATTGGAGCTTTATAACAAACGCTATTTAAAAATGTACTATTAATAATTGATAACTCTTTTGAATAAATCGTAAAAATTCCTCCTTAAACAATATTATTCTTGATAAAATCTTTATAAATTTCAAATTAAGGCCATGATGAATCTTCGAATTTACTGTTTTGTAGTTTAAAGGAGTTAATTTTTAAAAAAAATAGCCCTGCTATATAATTATAATTACATTTAATAAAAGTTTAATTATCCATAATAATGTTTGATGATTAAGATTCACAATACATAATTACACCATGATCGTTTCCTAAATATTATTAATTATTAAAAACATTTAAGTAAGTATTATTTGTTAATATAAAATTTGTAAAAAGAAGTACTCTAAAATCAAATAAATTTCCTGGATTATTACTTGTTTCATTTATAAAAATATTTTAGAAATTTGAATTTTCTATTTTTATTGTTTGTTATTATTCAGGAATGGAAGTTTATTAATTTAATTGAATGAAATTTTAAGTAATATTATAATTTGTAATATTAAGATTTGTAATATTAATATTTTTAAATTATTATTATATTATAAATAAAAGGCTTATTTTTTAATTTTAATTTTATGTAAAAGAGATCTATAAATTTTTTAAAGTTATATTTTCATTTAAACTAAATTACATCATTTAAAAGAAAGGCTAATCTATTATTGTTACATTATTCATCTCTATTAAATTACTTTAAAATATATTTAATAAATATAAAGATTTAGTTAAATTATAAATTGAATCTGAATCTATTTGATTTATAATACTATTATTTTTAATTACTGAATTATTAATTATTAATTTTTGAATAATTGTACTCCCTAAAAATCTAATTAAATAGTTATTATCTTTTTCTTATTTAATATAATCTTTTAAACTTTTTTAATCTATTTATACTAAATCCAATTAATTATTTTGAAAAGTAAATTAGTCAAATATTGAATAAATATTTTCATCTTATATATCTCCTTATAAATTAATATAAATCAAACTTTAATTTTTAATGAATTTATTATTTTATATAGTAAAATTTTTAGTTTAAAAGTTTTATGAAGAAATTAATACGTTGGGTGTTGTAATATTTGAATTAGTTATGGAACTATTATTAACTTAAATATAATAATTAGATAATCCATAAATCAGATATGAAACATTCAAATAGGTATTTTATATTATTAATTATTCAAATTAAACAGTTACTTAAAATTTAGGATCCCTCCTGGTTGTTGTAATAGAAAATACAGCAGTATCATTTTATTAAAAAGTTGAATCGATGATACTTATATTTTTAAAATAAATATTAAATTATTGAATTATTGATTATTCATATTTTGGTAACATATTAAAAATACTGTAGTTATTTATTGTGCTGTTTATTATATTTATGTTTTCAATATTAATTTGCTGATTATTAATAAAAGTATTGTCTTATATTCTAGGATTGCTATTTTGAAATTCAAAAAGATTTAATTATTAAGTATTATTTATTAATTAATTTAAAATACTTACATTATAAATATTAATATTATTAAATCCTAATTAAATTTAAAATGAAAAATTATAATTATTATTATTATAAAGATTATAAGTCTTAATTTCAATTTAGTCCATCTCGAAAATATTACTTTCGTTTTAAGCCATTTAATATTCAAAAAATTTAAGTCCATTTTTATTATCTAGAGATTTAGCTAAATTAGGATCTTGTGAAAATAAAGAAAATTCTATATTTTTTATATAATAACTACTAAATCCATTTAATGGAAATTAATTATAAATTGATAATTTTGATTTACATTTGTTTTTTCCATATAATCCTTAAAAAATTAAAATAAATTGATTTATTGGATTTAAGTCTCTTTTATGTAATTTTTATTACAATGAGTTAAAATCTAATTATTATACACTACTTTATTATAAACAATATAATTAACAAGTATTATCTTAGATAAAATTAATTGTCATGTGTAATTATTTAATTTATTTGAATGATGAGGAATCTAAAATTTAACTTTAATTTACATATTATGATAAAGCATATATTGAATCATATATTTAATTTATTTCTGAATTACTTGATTGATAAATACAATTTTAATTTATTGAAACAACTCCTATTTACTAACCATTTTTTTCTTGATAATTTATCTATATATCATTTTAGCTTAAACACTACTTAATTAACCATATTAATAATTAAACTAGTATGATGTGATTCATTTTTATAAGATTTATAAATTATAAAATATTTAATATAAAAAATTATATATTAAATAACTAACTAATCAAATTAAACCTTAATTATAAAAAATTAACAATATTATAATTTTTAAGTTTAATTATAAATCTTTATAATTTATTTACTTTGAATACTTTAATATTGATTTTTAATTTTAGCTTTTTTAAGAAATTTATTAATTATAAGATATAATAATTTTTAAATATATTATAAAATTTAATAAAACATATTAATTTTTTAAATTTATACTAAATTTAAAGCATATATTTCTAACTTATAAGATAAAGCTAAGATTTTAAATATATCATTATTTTTTTTCATCAATATTTATTTCGTTACATTATTATATTATATATTAATATAAAAAAATAAATAATATTTCGTTTATGTAAATATATATTAATTGATATATTTTATAGTTATTTATATATATCTATATTTTAAATACCAAAAAATACTTATATCAAAATATAAAAAAAGATTTTTATGTAAACCAATTAAGTATTTAAGTAAAAAATAAGCAATATTTTTGAATAAATTTATAGACAAGAATATATTTAAGCTTTAAATTAATTAGATCAATTATTGTAAAAAGATAAAAAATCAAAAAGTTAATTATCAGATGATAATAAATAGATTATTTAAGTTATAAAGGTATTTATTAATATTTATTTTTAAGAGTTTCTGTTTTGTTAAACAGTTAAAATATGGATAAGCAAAAGACATATTTTAAGAAATAATTAATAATTTATAGTAATATAATTAATTAGAAGAAGAATTAAAATTTATAGAATATATAACACAAATTCTAGATTACTAGAAATTGCTAATTGAAAAAATTAAATTGAATTAAAATTTTAAAACATTTTATGATAAAGATGAAAAAATTTTTTAAAAAATAGTAAATTTATTATTAATTTAATTTTAGATATCATATTAATTATAAGTTTATGATTGGAAAGAATCATAAGTTATGACTTAATAAATTTATAAAAAATCATAATAAGTAGAATAACTACTTTAAAGTATTTATTTTAATTACAAAAATATTGTTAAAAGCTAAACAGATAATTAGCAAATATTAAAATAATTAGATTTGGTTGTTTTATTTTTGACAAAATTTTTTAAAGAAAAATAAATCGATATAAATTCTATTATTTAATATAATAATAATGAATATTAATAATTAATTGAATAAAACTAGATATTATAATTTGCTTTTAGATTATTAATAAAAATATTTTTCAGATAATAAAAATATAATTAAATTTATCAAATTTTAGATTAATATAAATTTTAGATTTAAAATAATTAAAAATAATTTTTTTATTTTATTAAAGTATTGACAAAAATTGATAATAAATTAAAAAATGAAACAAGTTATTAAAAATTAATAAATGCATATTGGCAAGTATTCGATTTTATTTTTAAAAATGAATTTATTCATTTTGAATCTTTTAAAAATCTTATTAATTATCTATTTAAATAAATTGAGCAAATTTAATTATTGAATTTCAATATTGAAGAATTCTAAAATATATATAAGAATAATAATTTCGATTAAATAATATAAAACGAACCAATTAAAATTTTATAATTATTAATGTCAGAAATTTAATAAAAATAAAACTGTTTAAACAAAGATTCTTTTAATTATAAGCATTTATTAAAAATTTGTTTGTAAACATAACTATATCTAAATTTGAAATTATTAAAAAAGAATGAGTAATCAATATAATAAAAAGAAGAAATATAATTATAAATAAAAAAATTATTAATATAATATAACAAAATATTTTTTTCTAAATTCACTTTGATAGATGAAATAATTATATATTTAGATAATTTGAATTTTAACTAGATAAATAGTATATATGATTAAATGCAAATAAATTACTAAAATTAAAATTCATAAAACGAAGAAAATTTTATTGGTTTTATTAACTTATAAAAAATTTATATATATAAAGAATAAATATAAATTTTAAACGATTAAAACAAACTAAATAGCTTTTTTGAATAGATGATTCAATAATATAAAAATGGTTTTTTTTAATTCTATGAAAATTATAAACTTGATAAAGGAGAAAGAATATTGATTGACGATTTTATAAACTTAGTAGTAGATTTAATAATAATTAAAATATAGTAATAAAGCAAATTAGATATCTAATCATTCAATTAGATATTTTTTGCTATTAATTTGTTAGAAAATTCAATATAAAAATCAATATACAATTATGATTTTTATTTAAGAGCTATTTAACTATATCAAATTATTGGATGTCAACAAAGAATTTTGGATTTATCGATTAATTTAGATATAAAGTCTTCACTATTTCATTCTTTAGGATATATCTATTTAAATCTATTTTACGAATTCAATTTAAATGATAGTTCAAAACAAGTAATCATTAATAAATCTTTATTTTTTTATAATGAAGTAAAAACTGAAACATTATAAACTATATAATAATGCTTGAAATCTTCAAACATGGAATAAATCCCCTAGTTTTTAAAATATGAAAAATAAAATATTTATTCTTTAAATCATTTATTATTTATTGAATAAAATTTAATATAATTAATTCAAGAAAATTATGTTAAAAATTAAGTTGATATCTAATATTTTATTAATTTACTAAACGAAAAAATTTAAAATGATGTATTTTTATTATTTATTATTAAAAGATATCTCATTAATATGATATAAATTTAATTTAACCTAAAATCAAATTCTATAAAAAAGAATTTTAATATTAAAATATAATAAGTTTCATAGAAAACAAACAATTATTTGAAATTAGAATAATTAATTATCAAATAAGATATGATTTTTAATAATTTATAAAGCATTAATAATTAAGTGATAAATTGTAAAATCAAAATCAAAGAATTATGGAATTAATTTAAATTATTGTAAATTTTAATTTAATATTTTAGAAAAATAATAAATAATAGATGGATGATGATAAAATTGTTAAAGATAATCTGAATTTTGAAAATTTTTAAATTTAAGTCTCCAATATTTTTGAAATACATGATATTTAAAATAATCTAATTGAAAACTTATTATTTGGATATAATAAAAAATAATTAACTGAAGAGTAAATAAAAAATTTAAAAGAAGAATTTTAGAATTTATGTAAATTCTATAATATATTTAAGTTTCTAGTATTAATGATCTCATAAATAGAATATATAAATTTGATTTTACTGAATTTATAGATTTTAATTCCATTAAAATATTTAATAGATTTTAAAATGATTATTTTAATCAATTTTTAGATTATTATAGAATAATTGATATTGTTTTATAAAATCTAAATAAATAATCCAAAAAATTAAATAAAGAATGTTAAAAATTACTGTCTTAAATACTTAAAGAAATCTAGATTGATTTCAAGTAATCGGCTTAACAAATTTTAGTCAGTTTTGATTGTGCTTTATCTAGTCTTAATTTTTAAATAAATAAAAAATTATACAATAACTTTTAAATGTCTGAACTATTTTAAGATGTGATAAAAATAGTGGATTATGCATATTAAGAACATTAAACATTAATAAATGGAATGAAAAATACAATCAAAGAAAATATTGGATAATTTAAGCAGCTAAAAATTTGATTGATTAAAATTATTAATATGTGAATGAATATATTAAATATAATAATATATAAATATGAATGTAAATATTAAAATATAAATAATAATATAGTAATAGATAAATAACAATAATAATGTTAAAACATGTTATGGATTTTATAATTTCTATTTAAATATAATTATATTAGTATTTTATAAATTAATTATAAAATTATAATTTAATTATAAAATAAATAATTCTTATAATTATTCGTTAATTATAAAATTTAGTTCTTTAAATAAAATATAAAATAAAATAAATAAATTAAATGAATATGAATTATAATAAAATTCATAAAAAATTTAATAAAACTAAAATATAAATAATGATAATAAAATATACAAATAATAAAATCAGACTGACTAATTATTAATTTAGGAATTATACTCATTATTTTTCTACTATTATTACTAAGATTGCTAATTATTTTCCAACTTAATCAACCTAGTAGGAGGTATAATTAACTCATGATTGATTTACAAATACTAATTAAGAAGATTCTTCAATTCTTCATTTTGATTATGCAATTCTCCAGTCTAATCAATTAACTTCTACCTCTACAACAACAATTCATAATATTTACTTAGACTTCTATCCAATGTTTTCCATACATTCAAAGTCTTTTCTGGCAGCACCTATGTTAACTTTGTCCAATAATTTTTACCGATTTTTGCTATCCTTTCCTTTTTCTATCTCTCCGTCTCCTGGATCACACTTTTCTTTTTATTCATTTATTCTAATATCTTCTTCCTCTTGTCTTTGTTAAAAATAAAGTCTTATAATAATTGAATCATTTCGTTCTTAATGTCTATTTAGTCGTAATAATCATCTTAAAGATCAATTTGTTCTTCTTCTTAAACTACTTCATCTATCATTTCTTGTTCTGCTTCTTATTAAGATTCTTCGTTTTTCTCGGTAAATCTTTATTATTAAAGTTTCTTTAAGTAGCTTTATTTTTCGAAAATTTTTTCATTTAAATATTGAAATAACATATTTATTTCATCCTCCGAATCAATTGATAAAGTTTTTTTGATTTACTCCATTTTAATTAACATTGCTTCTTCTTCTGAACTTTTGCTGATAATATCTCTGACCTTATCATCTAATAGAAAATCAGTTTCCTCAATAATCATATTGATAATATTTTTTAATTGTTCTTCTTCCAATTCTAGAATTTGTTGATCTTACTTTATAGTTGATCCAAACTGAATATCTTATTATTAAGATTGTTATTATTATTATTATTGCTGTATACTTTTATCTTCTTCCCCTTCTTCTTCTTCATTTTATTAATTATTCCATGGCATACCTAATTATTATACATGAATTGTTATATCACATTTTAATATTTTATCTTTTAGTTTTTATACTTCTGCTTCATTCATTTTCTAAATTTCTGTGTATCTATCAGAATCGGCCTTTTTGAAATGTTTTACTTTTTTCTACAGTTCTTTGAATTGTTAAGTTATTTATTTGTATTTACTAGTTAAAATTTTGTTTTCTTTTTTAAACTGATCATCATTCTTATCATATAATTTTATAAGTTTTCTACATTATTCATTTAATTCTCTATTTTTCTTAATCTTTTCATCCTCAATTTTCTTACCTTCCTCATTTTTTTCCTTCAAAATTTTCAAATTATAATCTAATTTTTCAGTATTAAGTTGAAATAATGCCTTCATATCTTCATAACATTTCAATATATTTTGAATATCAGTTTCCATAGATATTTTAAAACTAGCATAATTTTTGCTACCATCAATTCTCAAAATTTCTATTTATTAAGCATACTCTAATTCCTTTTGATCTCTATTTTGAACGAATTTGGATTCTAAACTTTGATGCTTTTCAAATAAAGTTTGAATTTGCTATTCATTCTACTTTATTTAATCTTCTCTTTCTTTGATGAACTCGACTTGAACTGCTTCTAAATCATAAAGATATCTTTCTCTTAAATTGAAAAATTATTTCCTCATTTTTTCAATAGTTAAACTAATATCTTTAGACTATCTTTTTAACATTTTGCTATATTCATCTTCTTTCTTTTTCAGTTCTTCTTAGAATTTTTTAATCAAATTGTTCTTTCCTTCCCTTACGATATTAAATAAATCTGATTGATTATTTATTTCCTTTTATAATAATTCGCATTCTTCGATTTCTCTCATTTCTGACCATTTCATTTCTATTGCTGCCATATTTCGACCACATTCATAACTTTCTTCCTAAATTTCTTTTAATCTTTTATTTCTTCTTTCTTCTTCTCTTAATTTTCTTTCTTTTTCTTGTTTCTCCATTTCTAACTTTATTTTTGTTATTTCATCTGTTGATTCTCGTACTAGACAGTCCATGTTTCCTTTACTTCTCAATATTTATTCTCGTCCACCTTTTTTTTGTTCTTCAAACATTAAGTTATATTTTATTAATTATTTTTTATATTATTTATAAAAAATATTTATTATATTTTTTTTATTTACTAATTAATCATTTTATATATTAAATTAAATATTATGTTATTTACTTTCAAAAATTACTTTTTCATCTATTAATTTTTAATTAAGTAAATAATATATCTATTAATTAAAATTTTTTAATATTTTAATAATATATTAAAATATTTTAATTAAATAAAGTTATAAATTAGTTAAAATATAAATTTTATAAAATATAAAAAAGGATAAATATTTCTCTTTTTAATTTTAACATTAATGATTTAATCTTAAATATAATAAGAATAATTAGGAGGAAGAATTCAAACAATATTTAATAAGATTTCAAACCTCAAAAATGTTAATGAGAATGAAAAGTAATAAAAGTAATAAGTTTTAAAATAAGTTTTAAACAATATTTAAGAAAATCAGTTGCAAATTTAAGAATCAAAAAATGATAAATATCAATATTTACAAAATAAGTTAGAATAATTCAATAAAATATTAATATAAGAAAAATAAGAAATTCATTAACTATACGAAAGCATAAAAAAAGAAATAAGTTTCACAGAAAAATAGGGAAGAATAATAATAAATGAGCATATCAGAAATTAATAAATATATGAAAATGAGAAAATGGAGTAAAAAAAAGAAAGGATAAGATAAATAATATAATAAATTAATGAAAAGAATATGTATAATTTTTCGTAATAATAGTAAGTTATTAATATGATTGAAAATAAAATTCCTGAGCTGAAATTGAAAATGCAATAAGAAATAAAGAATAGAAAATAAGAATGGTAGTAACTAATAAACTAATTTGAAGAACAAATAAATAGTTTAAATTTAGCTTTAGAAACCCAGTTAAAGGAAAGAGACTAATTTTATTAATCTTCTATTGATTAATTATAATAAATTAATAATAGAGTAAAATAAAGTTTAAGAACTTTAAATTTTAATAGAATTCAAAATGAATAACAGTTAATATCCCTATTAGAAAAAGTAGTTTAAAGTTTGTCAATGTACTCATGATTTATACATTCATAATTGAATAATTTAAATTATATCTAATTTTACAATAATGAAATAATAATTGATTTTTAAAATTATAATATGATTGAATTGAATATAAAAATATAATGAGATAATAAATCATATTAAATAATAATAATATATAAATATATAATAATAATAATATGAGTGAAATCGAAGAAACCCTTAGAAGGATAAAGTCGCACTCTTCAGTAGTAGGAATCTTGATAGTTAATAATGAAGGCCAGACTATAAGATCAACATTTACAGGAGAAAAAAAAGAAGAAGGAGAATAATACGCTAAAAATATTCATCTTTTAGCTGTTAAAGCCAAAAGCATTATAAGAGATTTGGAGCCAGTCGTAAACTATTTTTATTATTATTATTATTTATATTTTGTTATTATTTATCACTAATCCTTTATTTATTATTATTAATTATTTATAATATCTATTATTCAAGAATGACTTAACATTTTTAAGAATCAAAACTAAAGCTTATGAAATCTTAGTTGCTCCTGATAAAGATTTCATGTTGATTGTTATTCAAGATCAAAAGAGAGACAAAAAAGAAGAAAATGATTGATATAAATAAACCTATGAATTATTAATAAATACTTATATTTTATTCAAAATTAGTTACATTTATTTTAAATTTAGCTGCTTAATATAAAAATATATTAATTATAAATAGCAATAATATGATATAAATAAAATTGTTTATGAAGCTATTAAGAATTTGAATAAAAATACTTAATAAATATTAAATTATAATATAATAATTATGATGCTGATCCTTGCCTTATTTTTAATTTTGATATCACTTGTAGAAAAAGGGATATGTCAAACAACAATTTCAATCGAAAATTGTCCTTAATAAGACTCATCCTCTGTGTGCCGTTTAATGAAAATATAAAAAACAATAGATTGTTCATTATACCTATTTGATGGAACATCAAACAACAAAAATTTCCTATCAGACTCCCTCAATGATCTGCTAACAACAGTTTAGAATAATTATGCTAATATCCAATCCTAACCTAACTCTAAAATCATTTAATATTTAAATCTCACCCTTCTTCTTAATCCTCCTCCATCTACAGACTCATCATGTTCGATAAAATATTGTTATTAGTATTAGAAGTATTATGTTTCAAGTGCTAATAGTATTATTAATAAGAATGTTCCAGAATTAATTAATCTCTAACACACTACTTTAACTATTGGTGGAGCAGATGATAATTGTCCTACTAGAGTATTGATATGTGATACTTTTATTATTAATTAGTTTTCAAGTGTCTTTATTGGCAATATTAATTTCTTGATGGCTTCTAATTCCACTAATGTTTGTAATAATCTTACTAATAGACTTACATTTTAAGAGTATGGGTTTAGATAAAGATTTAACAATAATTTCTTTATGGATTCGGTAGAATTTTAGATGTTAACTAATCCTGCTAATGATATTAAAACTAGTTTCTAAATTTCTATTCAATTGGGATTCAATTACATTAATATTACAAATATCTTTATCAGAAATTAAGCAATAACTAGTAATATTGATTATTAAGTTTTTATCACATTTCCTAATAGTAATAATAATGTTATGGCCATTCCAGGACTACCTTTATAATAAATGCTAACCATTTCAAATGTTGTGATTGAGAACACTATTTTGAATAATTACACTTTATTTGCTATTTATCCCAAACAAGAAAATGCTAAATATTTATAAACTTGAATTGTTAAATTATCAGATTTTAGTATTAATAATTGTACTATCTAAATTCCAAACAATCCTATAATATAAATTATTCCAACTAGAGTTGATAGTACTTTTATGTTAAATCCAATATTTTAAAATCTAAACATAATAAATAATTCTACTTTAAATGCTTCTAAATTTATTTAAATTTAATCTAGTTATTTAACAATATTGAATTAAACTTTAATATAAAACAGTAATGTTCAAAGTTCTAGTCCTTTATTTATAACTTAAAATTTATATATTTTAAACTTTACAATCTTAAATAATAATTTTAAATGTAGAATGGCATTATTTTTCATTAATCTTTAATCTGATATAATAGACCAAAATGTTTACACTAATTTAACTTATATTAATTTTTAGAATAATTCTTTAACTCAGACAAATGATTCTAATTGGGATATAAATCAAAATATTATTTAAGTTTAAGGAACAACATCTTAAGATTAAACATAAAAACAAATTGTTAATTTTACTAATTCTATATTTTAAAATAATTCTATTAATTCTATAAATCTTGATGATTTACTTTAAAATAAGATTTATATGATATAATCTTCTAATTTAAAATACTTTTATTTATCAAACATAACTATTAAGGATTAGCTTTATTATATTTTAATTTCGATTGATTATACTTGTGAATTATTCTTAAATTAAATTAAAATTACTTAAACATTATAAAAAGATAATAAAATATTGAATGTTTTTAAATTTAATAATTATTAAATAATAATGATTGATTAATTAGAAGCATTTAATTTATCTTTATAAAGTAGTCTATTGTCTATTAGCTCTGAAAATTTAAGTAGCGAAAAAATTAATATTTCCTTAACAAACTCAAATTTTTAAAACATCACATTAAATGAACGGACAGATATTGGCGCATCTCTATTTAAATTTTAGATTTAACCTTCAAACTATAAGAATTTTTAAAACATTAAATTTATAAATATTTATAATTATTAATCTTACTTAGGAAATGATCATGCGGTATTAATATTTGATTAATCAGAAGAATCCATATTGTTTTTTGATTAAATTACTGTTGAAAAATGCAATTATAATTCATTAATGGGATTAATGGTATTATTTGTCAAAGAATTTTACATTTATTCATCTAGATTTTTGAATTCTTCATATCCTAATTACGATATATATCCAGAATTCATAGAAAAAAATACTGTGAAAGGTGGAATATTCAACCTTTAAACTCAAAATTTTTAAATAATAAACTGCTCTTTCAATAATGTAATTTCTTATTAAGCTCCTTTACTATACTTTACAGGCAAAAACATCTCAAATATAATAATATAAGATTCAAATTTCTCAAATATTTATAGTCTAAAGGTTCATTCATGTTTGTATTTTGACATTTCTAAATCATTCAGTAACTCTAATATTCTAATAGACAACTGTATTTTTAGTACCATTATTTCATATTTAAAAGGAGCTGCAATTTCTGTCAATCCTTATCAAGATCAAGAAATAATAATTCGAAATTCTTTTTTTTACAATCTTCAAGCTAAATCAGTTGCTTCTTTTCTTATAATTGAGTTACCTTAAAGCACATAAAATGACATTTTTAATATCAAAAAATAATAATTGAAAATATTAACTGATGACGACTAAACCTATAATCCATCTTATGACAGTTATAATATTTCAGTGATTTTGTTTAATTTAACTATAGATAACTCTGACTTAGTTATTTAGACTTAGTATTTTATTAATATGGTATTGTTAAAGCCTATAGATTAAATTAGTATGCTGAGATTAAATTAAATAAAATCAGATAAAGATTTTTAAAATTAAGAATAGATTGATAAAAATGATATTAATTTGATTTAGTTATTTAAATTCAGTTCTGTAACAAGTCCTCTTATTTATATAAATGATATTTAATTGAATATTTCAAATTGTAAAATTCATAATATACCTTATTTCTACACAGATATAGAAACAGAAACTTAAACAATATTATAATCTGAATAATATTGTAACATTACTATTGAAAGTTCTAATTTTACTAACATATCAAACACTCATAATGGAGCATTTAATATTTATAGGAGTCTTCTATGAGTTATTAAGAGTAGTTTTAGTAATTTCAATGATAATAAAAAAGATAATTATGCGTATTAGACTAATAACTTCATA
>Ga0315908_10001125_pt1 | contig 20494 bp, 6 predicted proteins | sample LakEriMetagenome_12_FD_203520 | JGI IMG/M metagenome (GOLD analysis project Ga0315908, IMG submission 203520) | Freshwater fungal communities from buoy surface, Lake Erie, Ohio, United States - Buoy 4 MA124 | ecosystem: Environmental > Aquatic > Freshwater > Lake > Lake biofilm | place: USA... | reverse complement strand
GAATTAAATTATATTTTTAAGATACAAATTAATTATTAATATAAATAAATTTATTTATAAATAATTAAGAAAAATTAAGTTTAATTAAATTTTTAAATCTAAAATTATATTGTTTTATACATTTTTAAATTTAATAATTAATTTATAAAAATTTATAAAATTTGAAATATTGCTTTGTAAAGAGTAAGAAAAATTTTTCAAGAATTTTTAGATAGATATATAACAAAAAATTAAAATTTGTATTTTAAATATTTCAGAACTTTTCCAAACCAAAATATAATATTTTTACCCACAAATTATTTAAAAATTATCAAACATAATAAAAAGAAAGAATTCTTGAAAAAAAAATCAAGTTAGTTTAAATTTTATAAGACGAAAATATTCACATTTACAGCATAATTAAAAAAATTGATATATTTTTTTTAGACCATTACAAATTTGTATATTACTAATTTTAAATAGAAATTAAATCATAATTTTAACCTCAAAATATAGTTTTTTTCTATTTCGTCATTATATTAAAAATAAAATATTAAATAATTATAAGATAAATTTGTAGTAATTAATTTTATTGAGATATCTTTAATATAAAAAGTAGAAAAAAATAAAATATAGTTAAATAAATAAATGTGTTTTTTAAAAAAAATTAATATAATATTTGTTTATTTTCTAATTAAATATTTTTTTTAAAATATCAAAAATATATATTTAATAGCATATAATTGTAAAAGAGATAAAAATAAATTGAAAAATAATTAAATAATAATAAAATAATAATGATAGTAAAGAAAGATGAATTAGTTATCTGCTTAGAAGGATGTCTTCATGGTGAGCTGGATAAAGTGTATAAATCAGTTCAACAGCTTGAATAACTTCACAAGATTAAAATTGATTTACTAATAAATTGTGGTGACTTCCAAGCCCTTCGCTCTAGTTTTGATTTACCATATATGAAAGTCCCAGAAAAATACAAAATTTTAGGCGACTTCCACTCTTACTACTCTGGACAAAAAACTGCACCATACCTCACAATCTTCATTGGAGGAAATCATGAAGCATCTAATTATCTTAAAGAACTTCCATTTGGAGGATGGGTTTGTCCAAGGATTTATTATTTGGGACAGACAGGAGTCATTAAGATTCATAAGAATGGAAAAACTTATATTATTGCAGGTTTATTTCATTCTTTTTATTTAATTATAAATTTATTATCACATTATATTCATTATTACATTTAAATTTATTATCATAATATTCTACATTATTTCTATAAATATATTTATATTAGGCATAAGTGGCATTTATCATCCTCATTCTTTCAATCTACCTAGAAACCATGAGTAACTACCTTTGAGTGTTTAGAATATTAGCACTGCTTATCATTATAGATAAGTGGATGTGTTAAAGTTGGCCATGTATTAGAAAAACTAAGTAGATTTGTTTATAAGTCACGATTGGCCCAATTAGATTTATCATCATGGAAATCTTAATTAATTATTGAAGATGAAGCCATTCTTTCAAAAAGATATTCAGAGTAATCAATTGGGCAGTCCTCCTCTTAACTTTCTCATGTAGAATATCATGCCTGTCACATGGGCCAGTGCTCATTTACATGTTAAGTTTGAAGCATAATTCTAGTAAAGTAATAAAGTTACCAATTTTATTGCATTAGATAAGTGTATTATTTAAAGGTAGTAATTCTTATAGCTTCTCTTGATTTAACCATAATCATAATTTGATCATTCTAATGTTCCTATTTAATAGAATTCTAATAAAAATTTATATAATCCAGATATTTAACTTTCATAAGATCTAGATTGGATTAATTTATGTAGGTAATTTGAAATTTATATTATCAAGAATGGCTAGTTACCATCAAATATTATTAAAGTAATTGATAATAATTAAACAATAATAGATCAAAATATTTTATCTTAAATTTTAGAGCAATTTAAATTAATATAACCTATATTTTTACAAGAAAAAGAATTAATTATTGAATAAAAATTTTAAAAGATATAATAACCTATCTTCAATTATTAAACTGATGAGTTTTTAAAATTAATTTAGGTATAAAATAAAGATTTCTATTTATAATTTAACAATAATTTTGACTTATTTCAATAAAAAAAATATGAAAAATAATAATAAATTAATTAATTGAATAATATTAAAAAAAATCAAAATTTGAATATATATCAATAAAATGATTAAAACGAAATCTTATTAGATTTGGAATTTTAATCAAAATAAAATGAAGGGGAAAATATTGATATTTAATTTGAAGAATTTGGAGATTAAAAGAATGATAATCAATAATTATAATAAAATTAAAATGTTAATTAGATTAACTAAAATAGCAATCCGTTACAAGTATAATTAGACAAATTACCTTTTAAATGAAAATTATAATATTTAAATAAAATTTGATATAAAGATATGTCTACTATAATTAATCAATTTTTATTAATTTAACTTTATATAAAGAAATTTTATATTAAATTTTTGGATTATTAATTAATAGTAATTAATAAGAAAATTTTCCTTTCAAGATTAGATCGTTTCATTATCTTAAGCTTAAAGGTTATGATGATAAGTTTCTTTTTTTTTTTTAACATATATTAAATAATAACACAGTATAACTAATTATTGATTTTGTGAGATAACTTATAGTTATTCTTAATTTTTTTAAAAATTATCCTTTAAAAATAAGTAATAATCCACAGTAATATTCATCAGAATATACGTTTTTTTTAACTTAAACCAATTCATCATCAATTACCAGTTTCAATATCAATTTTATAATTTTCAGCTCAATATAAAAAATAATATTTTCATAATTTATTATCTTTTTTTAAGATTTATCCAATATTCATATCTTTTTCAACGAAATTAGGAGAAAATACTTAATACAATTTGGATGTGATCTACAAATAATTTAGTGAATTAATAAAATTCAATTTTACTAATGCTGAAATCAATTTCCAATATTAATCTATGTATAAAATTCATTATTTTATTAAATTGATAAAGTTAAAGAATTAATTAAAAAAAAACCTTTACAGGATTTTAATATTAGAAATAATTTAAAATCACAGAATAATTAAAATATGAGTCGGAAATAAAATATTTATAAATAATTTTAGTTAGACAAAAGTTAAAGGCAATTATTTAAAAAAATTATAAGCTAATTTTTTTTATTGAAAATTTAATCGTAAAAATCACAAGATTAGCATAATGCTTTAATGTGTCATCGTTAACATTTATGATTTCATATAAATATCAATTGAATTAATTTGAAAATAAAAAAAAATTTGTTTAATCGTATTCAGAAATAATATTAGAGTTCATAAATTTTCTTCATAAAACTTATTAAATAAATGTATTTTAAAATTCTTGACATACTTCTAAACCTTAAATTATAAAACATTATTTCCAAATTTTATTTTAAATTAAATGAGTATATAATTATTTAAGTAATTTTAAAGATTATCATTCCAATTTAATAATCACTGATTTTAAAAAATAAACTCATAATATTTTAAGTTGAAATTTAATTACGCTATTATTAATATAATTAATTATTATTTTTATTACTCATAATTCAATAAAGATACATTTTATTGGAATATTTAAAATTAAATTTAAATAATACTTATTCATTAATTATATTTTAAAATTATTTAAAATTATTAAATAAATTGGAAAATTATTTTTATTTATATATGATATCAAATATAATCTATTATAAATTATATAGTAAATATTTTAATAATAAATAATTGATAAATAAAATGAAGATAGTATTAATAATTTTATTAATAGGCATAATTATTTAGAATAATAATTGTAATTAAAATAAAGTGTAGCATAAAAAAAGTAAACTAAGAAAATTGAGTAAAAAAAATAAGTAAATATATCTTGAATAATTAAATGACTTTTTTAATTAATAATAAAATTTTGAACTTAAACCTTCAAATAATAAAGACAAAAAGATTTTAGTGAGGGAATACAATAGCCCTCACGTAGCTCCATCAAGTATAATTAAAGGAGGAACTCCAAATGCTAGGAAATTATCAAATGTTTATGGATTAGAACCATTAGATAATCCTTATGGTCCTTAACCAAAATTATTATTTACCACAACTTATTTGGGAAATCAAGGATTCGTATAATAACAAGTAAAAATAAAAATAATAAATAAAATAATAGATCTAATAACTTAAAAATCAAAACATGACATTTGATTAAATCTAAAAATATCTTGATAGAGTGTTAGCAGATCGTAAGAGTGGATTATTTAAAAAAACATATGACAGTAAATTGATTCATCAAAATGTTTAATGTGATATAAAAGAAGTAAAAGGTTATGAATTGTGTTTCTAATTAAGTAGTTGTGAAGTTTGCACCAGTGCTGTAGGATGTGGATGGTGTGATTTAAGTTCTCAATGCTTACCTGGAAATCTTACCCATGCCGCTTGTAGCAGTAGTTGTTAAAATAAGTGGTTATTTAGGACCGAGTTATGTCCATCCAATCACCAATCAATTTCCATACAAGGAAAAATATATGGAACTTCTAGTTTCAACTTAACTACCGTATTTTAATTATTATCATTTTCATTATTTTCATAACAATTATATTATTATAATTGTAATTATTATTTATATTTAGCCGGAAATTGCTGAACCTAAACTGAAAGTAAATTCAATAATTAGTTATCCAGCAGTAGTGCATACTCCTGTGGTATTAGGAGATAAGTTATTTTATACTCGAAAAGAAGTGAAAATGCCAAACGGGGAGAAGACAACGACTTAAAAATACAGAAAAGAACCAATTTATGGCACGCTGCATTAAGTTATTGATATTGATGTTCCTCACAGTTAATTTATCAATGTTTAGACTGGAAAACATGTAGATGAAATCAAAGACTAGCCTAAAGTCTCACATGGTTATGATGTTGAAGAATTATAAGCTGTTTGAAAAATCAATATTTATTATATTTCCATTATACTATTATTATCTTTTCTCAATTTATTTTCTATTTATATTAATAAATAAAATTTAATAGATTCACAAATTAACATGTCATCTGGAAAAACTAATAAGCAATAATAAGATAAACTAAATTCAATTACTAATTTGACAACTGAAGAAATTAATAAACTTTTAAATATGTTTTCATTATTTAAAGATCCTTATAATTAAAATTCAATTTATTTAAGTGAAATGTTGAATGCTTCTCAATTTTTAGACTTAGACTCAAAATGCATTTACGTCTTTTAAATTTTATAAGAAATTTAAAAAAATTTAGAATCATAATATATTGATCAATATGATTTACTATTAGAAATAAGTGAAAGGATTGTAAATAATAATTAAAATAAATTTATTAATAGGGAGAAAATCATACCGAAAATGGAAAATAAAAGACATTTAAAATTTTAGATTAATAATAAAAAGGATACTTATAATAATCTGATTTATAACTAGCTAATAAACAATTAGGAAATAGATTAAATGATAAAGAAGTGAAAGAAATTTTTTAAAAAATATCTGGAAATGAAGAATAAATTCTATTTGAAAAATATAGTAAATATATTGACGTATAAATTAAGAAAGGGCTTATCTGATTTTAATTTTTTAAATAGATAATAATTTTTATTTTAAAATATAATTATTATAATTAAATAAATCTATATTATACATGAAAATGTAAAAATTTATTATTAAAATAAAAAATTTTGCATTAGGAATATTAACATAAAAAAAAAAATATTAATTTTGTAATAAATTATATATTTTAAGTAATTAATTGGATGATTAATAACTAACTACTTAATAACCATATTTAGATAATATTAATACTCAATTAGAATAAATAATTTTAAATTTAAAATATAAAAAAATTGAGATTGAATCAGTGGAAATTTTGTAAGAAAATTTATTAAAATCAAATTTAAATATGCTAATTTTATTTTTAGAATAAGTAGTATAAAATAAAATGATTGATTTATTTAGCTAAGGTCTTTATTATAAAATATATTAAAAATTTAATAATTTAATTAATGAAAAATCAATAAATAGTGATAATTTATTTAGATATTTAATGATTGCAGAAAATGTATTAAATGATAAATAAAAATAATTTTATATTGAAAAATTAGAAAAGGATGAAAATTTTTAATAATAATTTCACTAATAATAATTAATATAACTTTTAAATAAATTTAAGATAAAAAGTTTATATTTAAAATAAAACTAAGAGTCTTTTAATTTTAATAATTTAAAATATTTAGTAAAATCTGGATAGGAATTAAATGAAGAATAATAATAAAAGTGTCTTTCTATAATAATTAAAGCTTTATAAGATAATAATATAAATGAATAAGGAATAATTTATATTCTTATTTAATTAAATATGATTAAAAAAATTTAAGATAATTAATAACTTAAAACAATAAACAATATTTTGCTATAAATACTGAATTAAAATTCATAAAATTTAGATATAGTGAAGTTTATTTTTTTAAGTTAAATTAAAATAAATTAAAAAGATAAAAATTTTTAAATTATATATGATAAATAAATAATATCTTAAATTTTATAATTAGTAAAATTATAAATAGAATAAAATTTGATAGATTTTAATTATTGGAATAATATATTATATGGTATTAAGATTTTAAAAATTGAATTTAACATATAAGAAAAAATAATAAAATAAATTATTCAAAGTAAATTTGAAAAAAAAATAAATAGAAAAGAAATAAATATTTTCATAAATAATTTTAATTAAGAAAAATATAGTTCAAAGATCAAAGAATTTATAGAATAAAACTTATTAAGTGAAATCATATAATTATTACATTAAAATTATTTTACTAAGCTTTTGTTGGTTAATGTATTAGACTTATTAATAAACTTTAAAATTTAAGAACAAAAAGCATTTGTCAATTTCGAGAGAAATTTTATAGCCCAAATTACCAATTAAATTGAATTAAAATAAATAAAGAATGTTTACACTACTTTAAATTAATAAAAAAAGGGTAGTAGAAAATTCAGAAATTTGTTAAGATTATTAGTAGAAGAAAACAGTTTATAAAATATTGATAAATATTTAAATAATTATAGAATTTAAGCAGAAAAGTTTGAAGATATGTTATAAAAAAAGAAACTAAGTTATAAAATAGGAAAATAATAAAAAAAATTTAAAGATAATTAAAAATGAAAATAAATGTTTTATAATATAGAAAAAAGTATATTATAGATTCTATATTTAAATAATAAAATATTAAAAGAAAAATTACTAATATATAAAAAAATAAATTATATTAAAAAAACAAATAATATTAAGAATTAAATTTAATATAATAAAAATTTATTTTTTAGAAAAATAAATTTAATTAATTTAAATAATTAGAAAAAATTTAAATCAAATAAATAAATTTAAAAATTTGTTTTTATTTTTTAAAAAAAAGTAAATCAAATAATTAAAAATAATTATTTTAAAAAAAATATATAAAATATTTTAAATTGACATTAAATATTTTTAATATAATAGTGTATTAGTATGAAAATTTAAAATTTTATTTATTCAAAATAATATATAAATAAATATAAATATTTTTTTTTTATTTAAATAATTTTCATAAAAAATATTGAAAATTTAAAAATATTTGACATTAATTTTTAGAATTTCAATAATTTCTAATTTAAAATTTTTAATTTCTAATAATATTTTAAAAATAAAATCCAAATATAAAAAATTTAAAATTTGAATGAGAAATTTAATTCAAAATCAAATTAAAATTCTAAAAATTTATATTAAATAGTATTAAATTTTCAATATTATTTATGAAAATTATTTTACATAAAAAACAAAATATTTATATTTATTTATAGATAATATTGAATAAATAAAATTTTAAATTCGATACTAATATACTTGTAAATTTAATAAAAATTTTAAATATAATTCATTAATTTTTTTTAAAAAAAATTTAAATTTATTAAAAAGTATTTGAATTTTTAAAACTAAAATGATATTATACATACTTATGTATTTTATAATTTTTAGAAAAGGAAAAATAAATATAAATATGTAATTAATTATATTTAAATATGATATAATAATGTTCATTATTTAAGTCCAGAAGGTGACTTTTTCATACTTGAAAACTTCTTGATATACTAAAATTACTTTTTCTTATCAGTAGAGATTCTAAGTTTTTCTTCGATTTATTATTCTAAAATAAAAGATAAATAATATTACATAAATGCTTGTTAATTTAAGACTAGGAGAGTTGGTTGTTGTTATAATTGCTATTAGATTAATCAAATTAATTATGAGGCTTATTATCACTAGAGACTAGATCATTAATATGTAGATATTTACTGTTGATAGTCTGAATTTTATCAAGTTCCTAAATCCTTTCTGATCTTAAATCATCATACCTTTCCTTAATTTCAAAAAACTAACTTTCCAAAAGGGAATATTGCTTCTAACTTTCATGCAACATCTCCAATTATTATTACTAATTCGCTAATGAATTTGAAAGTTCATTTTCCTTTATCTAAATTTATTCACTCATCTTAAATATTTTTTCTTACATTTATCTGTTTTACTCTTTTTATTCAAATAATTGCTAGTTTCCTATTTACAATTATTATAATTATTTAGTATTATCTTCTGATAGTTGTTGCATATTTTATAATTGTTTCTGAAGAGTTGTATTATGGCCTTAGAAGTTTTCTAATTAACTCTTAAGAATCTGGATTTCTGACTATTGCAATTAATTTTACAATTATTATTATTATTATAATCTCTACATTTCCTATTGCTATTACTCTATTTGAGGTTAATATTGACTATGGATTATCTATTAACTATACTCTATGTTATTTTAATGTTATTTTCCTATCTAAACTATTTCATTCTCTTTATTCTATAATTGTTAAATATAAGACTACTCTATTTCTTGCAATTAAACTATTTGTTGTTTTAACTTCTCTATTATCATAACTTATTTCTTTTCATTTTCTAATGCACTTTGAATATTCTTCGACTTTTCTTATTATAAGTCAGCAATATTTGATTCTTTATTTTTTAGAACTAATTATAAATTATTAATTTCTCTTTATAATTCAATAGCTTACAACTTAACTTACTACAAATTATCTTCTTATTCTTCTATTTTAGATTGATAAGTTTGTAATTTAGAATTAAGTTTAGTATTTTGACTTTATTAAATTTATAATTCTGATTTCAATTGTTCATTCATGTTTTCGATATTCTTAGCTTTGATAGATTGAATTTAACTTTTTGATAAGTTTTCCTATTGAATTTCTAATTCCTAATTTACTTATTATTAGAATATCATTAACTCATTTAACTTCTTTTATTTGCTTTATAATTCATTTCCTATTTATTCTATTTGATCTTTCAACTCTTCTTCTTTCTACTTAAACTTTAACTTTTCATTATTCATTAGTAAATTATATTTTTTATCCTATTCTTTTAGTTATTTCTAGTATTCTTAATGCAATTCTTCTTTTATTTCTTATTCTTATTATTCATATTTCTATACTGTTATTTTTATTTCCTATTTTAAATTATTTATTTGTTTTTCATTATTTTATTCTAATTATTAAATAGCATACTCCTTTATCTATTATTCTTTTTTCAATTATTATACATATTCATATTCTTACTATTTATATTCTTCTATTAATACTTCTAGTTCTTCAATTTTATTATTAAATTTATCAGTCAAATTCTATATTTATTATTGATTTTAAATATCTTTAAAAGCATTCTGGCTTTAATTATCAGAATTCATTTACTCATATTATTATTAAAATTTTTACTATTACTCCTTCAATTATTCTTATTAATTCATTATTAACTTATTAACCAAATCTTAATTATTTTATTTGACTTCATCTAATTCCTATTTATGTTAATTAATATTACTCTACTATATTTTTTAAAATTCTTAACTAAGTTTATCCTTCAAACTAATCTAAAATTAAATTTCACTTTCTTTGTCTTAAATCAACTATTGTTATTTTGCATTTGACTCTTATTAGAAATTAGCAAACTTTGAATCAAATATTTTTTGCTAATTATCTAGATTATTTTAAGCTTGGATTTGTAATTCTTCCAATTAAATTTATAAATTATCAATAATATCTTGTAATTGTGATTATTTGGATTATTGATCTTACTATAAAGAGTGAATTTATGTTTAATACTAGTTTTCCTTTTGCTGTTATGTCTAAGTCATTTATTCTATTTATTTAATAAGTTAAGTATTTTTGACTAGATTAGAATCAATGATCTATTAGATTTATATTTGATTAGATTTTATTAAATTAGTATTATCTTCTTTTTACTAAGCAATTAATAAATTCTATTAATCTATTTATTAATTAAGTTGTTTGATTTATTAGTGATTATTTTCCAACTGAGTTTCATAATTAATTGACTTCTATTTAAAATCCTAAATAAGAGAATCTAACTATAACTTAACCATACTCTACTTCTATTAATGTTACTCCAACATCATAAGATTCTACTGCTCTTAGTTTAAATACTTTTATTGTAATTAATCATTTTATAACTCTAATTAGTTATATCTTAGATTATACTCACTTATCTTTTTCTCTTATTAATCTTATAATTCTATGTATTTCTTCTAATATTATTCCATCATATTTAAATTCTCACTCTCCTTTTTCTGTAAATCATTAATATATTATTGAGTCTTATCTCCTAATTCTTTATTCTTCATCTTTAGAGTCGTCTATATCTAATCAATCAATAAATTACCTTATTAAAGTTAAGATTGCAATTATTAAACTGTTAATAAATTATCTTATTCTAATTTATTTAATTGTTTATTTAATTGTTCTGTCTTTAACATTAATTCATTTTGTTTTTATTTGTATTCATAAATCTACTTTTCGTAATCATTTGATAATTACAAATATTTCTGTTAATAACTCTCTTAATTTGCTTGATTAACTTATTCTTTTTATTATAATTCTGTAATTAATTGTTCCTACTTTATTATACTTTCACTTAGTTTTTATTTCAGATTCATTTATGTTTCTTCACTTTTCCTTTGCATTTATTCATATTATTTATAATATTACTCATATACTTCATTACTCTCCATATTTATCTATTGTTTTTACTCTATTCTCAACTCAAATTCTCCACACTTTTTTCTTACTTCATTAAGTTATTCTTCATAATTCATTTATAACTCCAAGTACCTTTTTTAATAATTCTCATAATTTTATTAATTAATATTCTCTTTTTATTTCAACTCTATTTATAACTATTCTTTTTAATTGATTAATTCATTATATTTCTATTTATGTTCTAATGACATTTCCTCCTTTTATTCTTATAATAAAATATATTTATCATTTAACATTTCTATATTATTGTTATACTCAATTTCTTATAAATGCTACTTATCTATTAATTCTTATTATGATTTTAAGTAATTATTCTACTTTAATTTGAATTCATTGATTAATTATTCCTTCTCCTACTTTTAATCATAATACTAATTCATATATAAATTAATATTTTGCTCATGATTCTATTCAATTAATTGAATTTCATTTTGATGTTTATTATTTATATTGATAATTTGATCGTCTTTTTACTTAATTTCTTTGACCAATAACTCATTATTCTATTTAAGTTCTAAATTTTTATTCTGATAAATATTAATATTTTCTTAATTTACTTATTCCATCATCTATTATTTACTAATAAGAATGTTTATCTTGTTTATGGACTCTTATAATTAAGTTTCTTTTTCTTGTAACTATAATTAGTATTTTTCATTCAATACTTAAATATCCTTCTTTAATTCTTCTTCTCTCTATTCTTTTATTTATAAATGCTATTAATATTGTTGATTTTGTAAATTAAGTTTATCAATGCTATCATTATATTGACTTATTTATTGCTGATGAGTATTGTTATTATTATTAATTAACTCTTCCAATTTCACTATATCTTACTATTTATTATTAATTTCTCTTAACATTTCCTACATTTATTCATCAAATTATTCTCTATTCAATTCGAATTCCTTCAATTATAATTAACTCTAAGTCTCTTGCTTTATTAACCCTTTCTCCAAATTGCTCACTTTTATTTCTAATTGAAGTATTTATGCTACTTTCTTCTTCAAAATTAAATCTTATTACTAAACCATTTATTCTTGCTATTCTTTCTAATATTTTATTTCATTATAATTCTTTTATTTTTCCTCATTATTCATCCTTAACTCATCAATATTCTACTAATTTTCTTCTAATTATTTATCTTTCTATTCTATTATTGCATTCTAATTATTTATCAATTCTTCTTTTTCCTTTAGTTTATTATTTAATTGATTTAAATTTTATTCTTAGATCTACTAAATAGTTTAATGTTCTTGTAATTTTGACTGTTTTTCTTTTATTATTTAATCTTTTTCTTCAATCATAATGTTATTGAAATGAATTTGATTATTTTTCTTTACTATAACTTATTCTTTCTCTTAAATAATATTCTATTAAATGCTTATCTAATTATTGGATTAGGCAATTTCATTTTACTTTTGATTTAATAGTAATTTAACAGTTTTTTTAGCCTTAGTTTTAAAATCCAATATTTCTTAGTTATTTTGATTGATTTCTATTTACTTTTCCAACTATTATTATAACTAATTCTCATTATTCTAAGATAATTATAACTATTCTTTTAGCAGTTGTCTTTCTTATTAAGATTCATTAATTAAACTATTCAACTTCTCTATTTCATTACTCTAACTATTTATTTCATCATCTTTCCTAATTATTTGTTTCTAATAAACAACATTTTCATTTGTCCTTAATTCCAATTATTAATTATACAATTCTAATTATTTATTAATATTTACAATCTATTCATTTTAATCTAATATAGTTTATTGTAACTCAAACTCTTATCTATTCATATTATCTATCTATACTTATTAGTTGATTATCTATTTTTATAATTATTTATTATTTTCATTAGATAATTCAAACTGTTTTGAAACTTAATCATTCAATTATTTTTATTATTCCAACTACTATTCTGCTATTTGAACCTACTAATTCAATTAATCTATTTATTGTTAACTCACTATTTACTACTCTTCTAATTTAGTATTAGAGCTCAATAATTAATTATTTTATTGCGATTAATTTTATATTAACTAAGCTTTATTTTCTAATTATTATTGAAGATTACTGATAGATTCATTATTGGTTTCCAAAATAACTTATAACTAATTAATCTACTAATTAGCATCTATGATTTATTATTAATAATGATTAATTTAATTCTAATAATTAGTGAGTTATGAATGATTTTAATCTTTCTAAGCATAAATTTAATCAATCTAATTATTCTTGGCCTATAATTATTATTAATAAGCAGTGATTTATTTAGTATTAAGCTAAATTTATGCCTACTATTAAGACAATTGATTATTATTAGACTATATCTAAACTTAATAAGTATCTGCTAATTATTAAGCCATAGACAACTTATTCTATAATTCCAATAACTATGCATTGAGAGTCTAATTAAGATCAACTTGATTGTGAATTTCATATTAATATGTTTAAATCTAACTCTATTACTTTTTGATAATGACAGTATTAGCAGTAATAGTATCAAGAGCTTCTTTAAGTTATTTGGCTTAAACATCATAATGACTTTATAATTCGGCTAATTATTATTAAACTGAATTAAGAGTATTTTTATCATCAACTGATGCATATTGTATCTAATCTAATCTCTCTCTGTATTCCTTAATCTACTAATTATTCTCATTCATCAACAAATTACATTACTCAATCTACTTCTTATATTGTTAATTATAACTAAATAACTCATCATTCTATTCAGTCTTAGCAATATATTTCCCATTTAATTAATGTTTCTCCATCTCCACTATCTTCAATTTTTTCTCAACTTCTTCATTATTCTATTTCAATTCTTTCAACTTTTTCTCATTATCTTCAATCTTCATAATCAATATATTCTTTTCTTCCTTTAATTCATTTAAATTTATTTGTAATTATTCATTTAATTATAGTTATTCTTATATCTAATTATTATAATTTTATTATTATTTTCCTATCTAAATCTATAAGTTCTAATTTTCTATCTAAATCTATTAAAATTGATTATCTATTTGTTTATTATGAAGTTAAAACTCATTTATAATTCTTTTTTCCTATTCATTGGATTAATCTGCTGATAATTTCAACTGTTCTTGTAAATCCTTAATAAAATTTTATTAATTCTTTATTTACACTTCATATTTATCTATAATATTTTCAAAATCTTTCTGCTTTTGTTCTGATAATTGTTTGATTTCCAATTTGGATTATATTTCAGTCTAAATCTAATCATTCAGCATGATTTTAGTGTCATTAAATTATTATTAAATGTGATTGAATTTTACATCATACTCTTTCTAAAATTATTAAATAATAATAAAATTAGACTACTCCTATTATTATTATAAATCTTTGACCTTTTCAGAAAACTCTCTTATTTAAGATTATTATGCTTCAATTTAAGCAATATACTCCTAAATCAATTTTTCAAACTCTTTTATTTGATTATCCTTATTCATAATTTCCCTCTCCAGAAACTTAATCTAATCTTCATTGCTTTGAATATTAAAACTCAAATTGCTATTGAACTACTAATTATTATCAATTGGCCTTTAATTTGAATTGTATTAAGAGTTGTATGATTGGGATTGATTCAAATTTTATTAAAATTATGATAATTTCAATGTCAACTCCTAATTCTTCATTTCCAATCTCTTGTTTACTTGTTCCATCTAGTCTGCTTTCTCTTTAAACATTAATATCTTAGCGTCTTCTTTTTTACCACTACTGCTGTTTTTTTACATTTTATTTATTTTTATCAAATTAACGATATGTATTCCTTTCTAATATATCTAAATATATAACTTTTTTACTTTACTTTATATTTATATTATGTTATTTTATTTATATTTATTTATATTTATTTTCAATATGAAGTTATTATTATTATATTTTTCTGTTATTATTCCAAAATTCATTTTTAACTAATAAACTCTGCTACACTCAATAGTGATTATTAGACATGGAGCGAGAACCAATTCAGAATATTTCAGCAAAGAAATGTTTCCTGAATATGGACCTTAATAATTGACTAAAGAGGGAAAATAGTAATGTAAAGAAAAAGGAGAATAATTCAAATAATTTTTGAAGAAATAATAATTGAATATTAATAATAATAGTGATTATTTGGTTTATTCAAGCCCATCAGATAGAACTTTATTATCAATTATCAATTATGTGAATGGAAGTTTGGATGCAACAGATTATTCAATTGACTATCAAGGAATTTAACTTAATTAGACAAAAGACTCACAAATAATTCATAATTAAAAATATGAATAAGAATAAAATCAATAATAAAAAAATTTGATAAACTATATAATTAACTCAATAGAAGAGAAGAGTGACTTTTATTTCCATGCAGATTCTTTATGTCCTCAAATAAAATAATTAGAAAAACAATTCAAAAATGAATTAGAAATAGAAATAGAGAAAATAAAATAGGATAAATAAATGCAAAATTTAATATATAATTTAAACAAAAGCTATTTAAAATAAATAAACAAAATAATAGATATTAGATAGGTAAGTGGGAAATAACTGTCATCAATAAGAGATCTATACATCTCTGCAGAATTCCATTCTAAACTATCTTTACTCCCACCAATCAATCAATATTAATTAGAGTAACTATACCTATTCAAATGGTTCTACTCCTTTTCATACAAATATAAACACCCTCTAACTAATTAACTCTCTGTTTATTTTCAAGTAAGAGATATCATTGATTTCCTAACCAAAGTCCAGTTTTCTATCCAAACTCTTAAACTTTATTTATAAAGTTCTCATGATAATCAGATGGCTAATCTTATTAACTTGTTATTCTTTCATCATGAACTTCTTCAGTACAAATAAATCTATTCTATCCCTTATGCCACTTAAATTCAATTCGATATCTTTTCAATCTCATCTCTCCTCTATGTAAAAGCATCTATCAATTCTATTCCTCTTAATATTAAAACATGCATTTCAGATAAAGATTATCTTTGTCCCTTACATACTTTTATTACTATCTTATCAAATATTAATCATATTTCATTTTGGAATCAATGTTATTTATGATCCTTAATTTAATCATTTATTTATTATATATTATTATCAAATATTTTATTATTAAAATTAGATATGACAAATATAAAATAATAAATAATAATTGATATTAATGAATATGGAAAAATAAAAAATTGGAGGAATTTTCAAAAATATAGCAGAAATAGTGAAATAAGCTAATGGACCTAAACCTCATAAAATAATGGAAGGAGATTGGATGTGTTTAGGTTGTTAAAATGTTAATTTTGCCAAGAGAAATGAATGTCATAAATGTCAAGATAAAAAACCAATCTAGACAATATATTTCTATTAAGATAATTAAAATTACAGCTCAAATAAAGTTGAATTTAAGTAGGGCGACTGGTACTGTAATGGATGTAATTTTCTCAATTTCGCCAATAGAGATTCTTGTAAAAATTGCAAAGAGTATAAATGATTTGATTATTCATTGTATTTATATTTATTTATGTTTGTTTTTATAATTGTTAATGTTTATTTCTAACTACATCACAAATGTCTTTATTATTTTTTTTAAATATCGCATTACTTGCCTTAATACATACAAATAGAATATTAACTATTTAATAGCAATAAAATTTTAATTAATAAAATATAAAATATTAATAATTTATATATAAATAAATTGAATATTTTAAAATATAGATACAAAGTAAAGATGAAGATAATATTAATAAGAAAATATAAATGAATGTAAAATATAATTAATAAGTTATGAGATCATAAATTAGGTCCCATAAGTTCCCAATTAAAATCCCACTTTTTGGGTTATCCAGGAGGTGGACTTTTCCATTCAAAAGGCTCTTTGCCTGCAATTTTGGAAGGTCCATTCCTAGCATAACATGAGTTTTTCCTAATTAAATCTTCATTGGTAACTTTGATATCAATAGCTCCAAAGCCTCCTTCTTCTAAACCAAATAAAGTATCGAACCTCATAGCAATAGATTAATAAGTCATCTTTTCTCTAAATCTCTTAGCCACATCGGACACTTTGGGATACAAATCCTTTGAGATAATTTACTTGTTATAACTCATAATTACTTTCAATTAGTCAATATCTGAGAGATTCTTCTGATTCTCTTTAAAAGCAATATATCTAGGATTTGCATGCAAGTGATTAGATTCCAACTTCTCATTGAATGAAGAAAAAAACTTCTCTTATATCAACTCTTGGTCTTTAGACACAGCATTAATAGGAGTTTCACTATATCCATCTTCATAAACATACAAGAAAGATTAATTAATATCTACCTTCTTGGTTTTGATAACCGATTAGAATCTATTAAGATCAAATACCATCCATTAACTATAATAAATTGCGCTTTTGAATAATTGCACCTAATGTATCCAGTCTGAACTAGTTTTAGACAGATGGTTGGCAGTCATTATCTTATAATACTCTGGAATATAATGGTAATTATCTGAGAATAGATTCTTGATTTATTATGAAGTGATTGAAAAATCCAGACTGGTTTCAGTTACTACTAAATTCTAATCAATAATAAAAAAATCATCAGTAGAACTGATACAAGCTGGATAACTACTATAAGTAATTTATTTAGAATTTCCAAATTAGATATATTTAAATATCCTCTACATTGCCCAATAAGTGTCCCAAGTTGAATGACTCATCAAGATGTTTTTATCATTTACTAATTTAAACAATACTGAACATCTACTTCTCATAGCTTTTCTTATAAAGTCCATAAAATCACCCTCATGTTTCTTCATCTTGCTCATTCTCTTCAAGAATCTTCTTCCATTTAAGAAATTATCTGTCCCGTCACATAAATCCTTTACATTATCAATACCTCCATCATAATTTATTATCATTAGCATTTCCCAACTCAGTTTAAATTCTTATTTCATTACAGCCATGTCATTGAATCCTTTTAGAATTCCTCTCATCTGTAAGTCTAAATTCAATATCTAATTTATTGAATCTTTGTATTCTTATTCGTTTTTTAATATTATCATCATTTATTTAAACTTCTTGTCTATCTTGTCCATTAAATTATAGTTTTTCTTTAATTCTGTGTTGTCATCATCATTTGAGTTATATAAATCCACTTTATAATGGTATTTAGATATATAGTTTTACCATAAATATCTTATATTTTTATTAAAATAAATAATATAATTGTTATTATTATTGATATTATTATTTTAATTATTAATATTAATTACCTTATTTTTTAATAACTGAGAATTCCTTCTAAATATCCGATAGCATAATATCCTAACTTATTATTACACTCTTAACTGACTTTCATATTAAGAGTATCCCATCCTTTTTCCATTATTTGATCTTTGAAAGTAGCTTAAGCACAATTATTTGAACTGGATTTATCTTTTAATATTAATTTATTATTTTCAACTATTAAATAACCTTCTCCTCTTATTTACTTTAACTAACTATTGTCTATTATGTCAATCATTTCATCTTTAGATTCTTCTTACTATTTTTCACTTTTATCATCTTTTCCTTCGATATCTTATTACTCTTAATCTTGATTATCCTCAAATTATTCTTTTTTTTTTTTTAATTATTTATTTTTTTAATTGTTTTCTTATTATTTCTATTTGTCTTTATTATTTTATTATTTATTATTACTACTTTAAATATTACTTTCTTATACTTCCTATAATTTTTTTGCTAATCTAGTAACTTATTGACTAAATTTAATTTTGTTATAAACAAAAGTCATCTTTTACTATTTTTTATTAAACCTTTAATCTAATATTTTAGGTTAATTTTTATTTTTCTAATTAAATAGTAGGCTCTAAATATTTTAATTTTTTAATAAAAATTGCTTTTAACAAATAATTAAAAAAGAAAAAAATAGATATAAAATATTTTAATGGGATTTGGACTTCATTTTAATAGTTTAATAATTTTTTATAAATGAAGATATATTAAAATAAATTAATATTAATAATAATATATATAAAAGTAAGCACCTAAAATCTGATTGTCTTGAAAACAAAAAGATTAGAAGAGTTAATTAGCATTGATTTGCTTTTTATGTTTTAGTAATAAGTCATAGGAATATTTCATCAAGATGTGGTTGACTAGTTCTATGAGGTTAATCTCCATTAGAGTGAGATTAAACTTGGACTCTCTGATTAATGTGTTTCATCTTCTTTTACTGTTAAAAAACTTTTATCGTTAGATGGATATCATTAATGTACTCCAAGTTAATATTATTGATTTTTAATAAGTTATGGAGGAGTAAATAAGTTTGATAATAGATTCAAATAATATTATTCAAAAATATTAAAATGATAATAAAATTATTCAAATATTAAAATTAAAATAGTAATTATAGTATAATAAGATAATAATGATAAATGATATTATGATTAGTTTTTAATAGGAATAAAATTTATCCAAGATAGCATTTCCCACTTTACTAAATTTATCAGCTCCTTCATTTAAAAATCTATTTGAAAATTTAATAACATTCTTGGTAAAACCAATATAATAAATTTTAATTATAGCTTAAATTAAAGTTTATATTCTGTTCTTAAAAAAAATATTAATATTTTTAAATTTAAATCTAAAACTATTTTTATCCTTTATTTTATTCATAAAGTATACATTTTGAAATAAGAAAATCTCAATCTAATTTTCTGACGATTTATATATTACATTTTATTTATCTTAAGTTATTTAATAAATTAGAATTAATCATATATATTAATTTATTTATTATTTTTAATATTTTAAATCTCTAAAAAAATAAATTTTTCTATGATAATTACATTTACATTTAGAGATAACTGAAATTCTAAAAAATAATTTATTAAAATAATGTAGTTTAATCAATTAAATTAAAAGCAACAACTAATAAAGTATAATTAGTAGACAATTTACAATCATCTTAAGTTTATTTAATTTATTATATATTTGAAGATCATTTTTAACTAAATCAATAAATTTTCTTGAACTAATATTCTATATATCACAGCCTTTATATTAAATACCATTTTAACTTATTCTGTTTAAAAATAAAATCCAACAAATAAATTTATTGATTATTTTTAGAATCAAACATAAAGTTACTTAAATTATTTATTTAATTTGATAATAGTTATGGCTATAATAGTGAAAATAATATTGTTGATAATTATAATAATGATAAAAGTGAATCAAATTTTATATCATCTTCTTTATGTTATTTTAATATTTTTATTGAA